>Ga0208497_1000170_pt1 | contig 35183 bp, 43 predicted proteins | sample CryBogCBE25Aug07_FD_184555 | JGI IMG/M metagenome (GOLD analysis project Ga0208497, IMG submission 184555) | Freshwater microbial communities from Crystal Bog, Wisconsin, USA - CBE25Aug07 (SPAdes) | ecosystem: Environmental > Aquatic > Freshwater > Lake | place: Crystal Bog, Wisconsin, USA...
GCTGATTGAGTTGTTGCAGCCGGAGCTGGCTGAGCTGGCTGAACTCTTTGATTTACAACTGGATTAAAGTTACCACTTTGATCCGCTTGAACTGGCAAGCCGCCATTGTTCATATCAACAAGTCTGCCTCTGTGTGGACCATAACTTGGAATTGCCAAGTTAGTGCCGTTTTCAGCATTGAACTTACCAATTGCACCAGCACCAGCACGAGTTGCTGCCAATGCACCTGCGTAGTTAAGAGTAACAGCTTCTGTGCCTTCTTTCTTGGCAATAGTAGTGCTAATGCTCTTGGGCTGTGGCAACTGTGATCCTTGATAAACTTGGTCTTTGTATGGACCAGTCAAGTAAACATAATCTGCTTTGCCTGTGATTGCGTTTGTGCGTTTAGCAACTTCTGATTTTGCACCATTTGGATCAGTAACAATACCAGTCTCACCAGTAAATCCAAATGCGTGACTACCGAATGGAGCACCAGCACTTTGTAATTTAGCCAATGTAGCATCGTCAACAGTGGCACCATTTGTATCCAATGCACGACGAATCATACCATTGGCATCACGCTCTGTTGCGTATGCTTGACCATCTAATGATGTTTGGCCCCATTTGTTGCCAGCACCAAGTTTTTGTTGTTCTTGTTGTGCAAGATCGTTAAGTCCAAGTCTGCGATAGAACACAGCTTTTAACAAACTGCCATCTTCGTTTTCTTGTGCCAACTTTTTCATTACATTTTGTTGTGCTCGTAAATCATTATTTTGAACAGCATTGATGTAAGTCTTCATTGTTTCATCTGCTTGCTTTTTGTGTTCCATTTCTTTGGAATACATACTGGCAGCAATCTTGCGACTTTCTTCTGGATAATCTTGATTTTGAGTATAAGCCCATAACTTGTCTGGATTACCTTGTGCAGTTTGCAACTCAGTTTGCCAAGCTGGCGCTGTGGGCTGTGTCTGAGGTTGTGCAACAGCACCAGCTACCATTGGTCCTGCAACTTGTGTTGGAGCACCTACTGCTGGTGGAGTATATGTCATACCAGCTGGAACTTGTCCCACTGGATTAACTGGAGCAGCGGGTGCTTGCGCCATGGGATTGACCTGTGGAGCTTGAACTTGTGCTTGTCCAGGAGCTTGCATTGGCATTTGTCCTGGTTGTGGCATTTGAACGCCAGTGCCAGTTGGCCCCATTGGTTGTGGAGCAGCGGGCTGTGCTGATGATTGTGTTGGTGCACCAAAGTTAAATGATGGAGATTGAACACTTTGTGGAATCTGTAATCCAAGACTACCACTTGGAGCACCCAATGCAGCCATACCACCCATTTGTGGTTGCGTTGGAGTTTGAGCCAATATAGCATCACTTGGAGTGATTGTAGATTGGTTAGGAGTTGTGCCCCCAACTGGGGTATTAGTAATATTACTTAAATCCTGATTATATCTGTTGGTGGCATAGTTTGATACCACATTACCAAAATCTTGTGGATTGTCAGACATTCCGTTACTGATTAATTGTCCTAATAATGCCATCTTTAATCCTTAGATGCTAATGCCAAAGTTGCCTTGGCTTGTGTTAGTTGTTGTCGCTTGTGTGCCAGCAAAGTTAGGATTATACGCTGCACTTGGAGTTCCATACAATACACTTGCATATTGATTATATAACTGTTGTGGAGTTAGTGCCGCTGTGATGCCTGTATTTGCTGCGTTTAGAGCACCAGTCAAGTTTGTTTGGCCAGCACCTGTTAATGCCTGATTTGCTGATAACTGTTGTTGAGCAATATTGTTTGCCACAGTTGCTGCTGTTTGTTCTTGTGCTGCTTCTGTTTGTCCAGCTGTTTGAGCTTGCGCCAATGCACTACGAGCACTGCCCAATTGACCAGCGCCACCAAACTGTGCTTGTTGGTTAGCAATATTTTGGGCGTATTGCGCTTGTGCAGGAGCAAGTGCTGCTGCTAACTGTTGTTGTTGATATGCTGAACTATCAATATTTTCCAAGCCCTGAATGCCAGTTTGCTCTGCGCTTTGACCAGTTGTGCCAAGAACATTTTGTGCTTGTGCTGCTGTGCCAGCCAAATTCTGTGCTGCTGTTTGAACGCCGGGCTGCTCTGCGTTGTATAAGTTAGTAGCACCGGTAACTGCTTGTTGATATGTGGGTTCAACTGTTCCAGTGAAGAATCCAGTTTGCGCTGCGATTTGAGCATTCTGCTCTGGACTTAGTGTTGGAATAGTAGTTGATGAACCACCGCTTTTTCCGATACTCATTGTTTATCTCCGTTCATAATATATTTATTTCTTGTTTAGGATGCGGTTGTGGGAGCTACTGGTCCTATCGCACCGCTGGCTAGTTGTCCCAATCCTAGTGTAGAATTAACTATATCATTAATACTAGCATTGGTTGGATTTACTGTTGGATATACTGGAGGAGCAACTGCTCTTGGATAAGCTGATAGAGCAGCACCTTGACCCAATGTTTCATTGATTAAACTTTGAATATTCAGTGTTCCCGGAGTATTTGTTGCTTGTGTTGCGCCCCAAGGTTGAGCACTAGATGGAATCTGTGTGTTCCATTGGTTGATATCTGCTGGAGACATAATCTCTGGTCTTGTTGCGCCCCAATAATAATTCGATTGTGTGCCCTGAGCATTTTGTAGTTGTGGTTGAACTGCACCTGGAGCCATCAAATAACCTGGATTTAATCCGCTGACATTGACTGGGGGCGCTGTGCCAACTGACCATGGACTTTCACCATAACTTACTCCACCTCCGCTGGTTGATGCTGATCCCAATAATGGAAGTGCTGCCGCTGCTAACCACCATGGACTAATTCCACCTGCTGCGCCCGCTGCTGCCGCAGCATCTACTGGAGCAACTGCTGAAGTGCCAGCTGGAATCTCTGTAGTTTGAACTGGACTCAATGCAGTTGTATTTACTGGAGTTACAGCAGATGTGCCAGCTGGAATCTCTGTAGTTTGAACTGAACTTAATGGAGTTGTATTTGTGGGAGCAACTGGAGTTGTTGTTGATGCTGTCTCTGGAGCAACTGGTGCTGCTGTAGTTGCAGTTGTTGGAACTGCGGCGGCTCCTGCACCTGCTCCGCCTGCACCTAATGCTCCTGCGGCTAACGCACCACCAGCAAGTCCTGCTGCTGTAGTCGCATCAATTGATTCTGGAACAACTGGTGCTGTAGGAGTTAATTCAACGCTGGCCACTGGATTAGTGCCAGTGCCTGGAGTAATTGTTTCTGTCATACCAGAAGTAGTTTCTGTTGGAGCCACTGCTTGTGTTGTAGTCGCTGTTTCTGGTGCTACTGCTTCCGTTGTTGCAGTTGTTGGAGCTACAGCTTCTGTAGTTGTAGTTGCTGCTGTTTCTGGTGCTACTGGAGCTACACCAGTAGAAGCACCAGTTTCTGCTGTAGTTAACCCAGTGCCTTCGCCTGTAGCTGTTCCAGCATTGATAACATCATACATACCAGTTTGGCTATTCATTGCCAGTTGATTACCAGCAGCATCTTGATAAACACCTGGACTAACTTCTGTTAGTTGTCCATTGCTAATGGCATTATTAACAATACCATTGATTTGATTTGTTGCTTGTTCATCTGTAATTGTGCCATTTAAGTTTTGTTGAGCAACTTGACTTAATTGTTGTTGAACTGATTGTGATTGGGCAGCATTTGTTGCTTCTTGTAAACCCGTTGTTGGTTCAGTGCTTGCAACTTGCACTTCTGGTCCTGGTTGCACTGGAGTTCCCAATGCTTGATTCAATTGTTCTTGTGTCATATTACTGACATCAATTGTATTTGGAGTCGGAGCTGGTGCAGCTTCTGGAGCAACGGGTGCAGCTTCTGTGGGAGCAATACTAGCTGCTTGCTCACCACTAAACCCAGCATTAGTCAAGGCATCTTGACTTACACCATTTGTGACTGCATCTGCTGTTTGTCCAGCAACTTGTTGAGCTACACTACTATCAACACCATATTGAGTTGATAATGTATCAGCAATTTCAGATTCTGTTGCACCTTCACTGGCCATTGTGGTTGCTGTGGTTGCAGCATCAGTTGCTACTGCGGCATCTGCCAATCCACCAGTCAACATACTCAATGCAACTATACCAATAGCACCTTTTAGATTATCCAATTGGCTTGGCATTTGACGACTTGCAATGCTTGATGCTACTTGTGCTGCGTCTTGTTGTTTGCTCACTGCTGCCTGAGCAGATTGTTGAGTTGTTTGTGCTTGTTGAAGCGCAGATAATGCATTGGTTGATGCTTGTTGTGCAGCTGGATTAACTGCTGCCAAATCACTGGTTACAGTATTGTTAACTGTAGCCGCATCTTGCAAATTTTGTGCAAGTTTAGCAACATCTGCTGGATCACCATTCTTACCTGCATTGTAAGCATCTAATGCTTGTTGATATGCTGTTTGCGCTTGTGACACTACTTGTGATGGATCAGTAACCTTACTGATATCACCCAAAATACCTTGTTGACTTGAACTTAGATTTTTTACATCATTTTGCAATGAAGTCAATGCATTAGCAGAATTTGTTGCATTTGTTGCAGCAGTATTAGTTGCTTGTTGTTGAGCAATAGCTGCTTGATTTGCTGCAACAGTTTGTTGCGTTTGTGCAGTTTGTGCGGCATTGGCTGCTGCTGTTGCTGCATCTTGTTGTTGAACTGCGGCTTGATTAGCAGCAGTTTGTTGTGCTGCTTGTTGTGCCGCAGTTTGTGCAGCTGCCGCTTGATTTTGTTGTTGATATTGACTTGCTAATTGACCAGCATCAGCAGTTGGATTAGCAGTCAATTGAGATTTCAATGATGCTAATTGATCCGAAGTTAATGAATTATATTCTGTGGGATTTGTTGCTTTTAATTGGTCTAATGCAGCCTGTGCTGGATCAACCGGAGCAACTGGTGCTGCCTGTTGTGCTATTTGCTTTTGATATGCTGTTGTATCAACGGCAGTTACTCCGGTAGCGCTGGCTGCTTTATTATACGCATCTAAATTATCTTGTGTTGGATTATTCTGTAATGTTTGTAATGCAGCATTGGCAGCAGCTTGATTTTGTTGCTGTTGTTGAGCAGCTTGTTGCGCAGCCTGCTGTGCCGCTGCTTGTTGGGCTGCTTGTTGGGCTGCTTGTTGAGCTTGTTGTTGAGCTGCTGCGGCTGCGGCTGCTTTTTGTGCCGCTGCTTGTTGAGCTGCTAATTGAGCAGCCTGTTGTTGCTGTTGTTGAACAGCAGTATATTCAGTTGTGCCAGCAATGGTTGGCAACTGAGTTTGGATCGCAGCCAAAGTTTTAGCTGGACCCTGTGACAGCTGACCATTGATTTGATTATATAAAACTTGTTGATTGGCAGCACTTAGGTTGTTGATGGCCGTTTGGTCAGTTGTGCTAAGATATTGACTAACAAATTGTTTTGCCGCTGCATTTGGATCTACAGGAGTTGGATTTGCGATCACTTGCGGAGCTGATATTGTAGGTGCCGCAGCACTTTGTTGAGCTTGTTGTGTTGCTGTTGGAGCAACTGAACCAGCAGGTGCTTTATAACTTGGACTGCCAACAGTAGTAGTCAAAGCAGAAGATAAAGCACTGGTAAAACTTGTTCCATTCTTGGCCGCTGCGGCAGTCTGATTATACAAGTTTAATTGTTTTGCCGGTGTCAATGATTGAATAAACGCCTGACTAGCACTATTGGTTGAATTCAATAGTTGTTGAAGTTGTGCTGGGGAGATTGTTGCTGTGGCCATAGTAATATTTATTGTTTTACAACCTGAACACTTAGGCTACGCAATCCCAATGCTGCTTGGCTGACATTTAAGTTGCCAGTTGATTCAAACTCAACTTCAAGAATATACCAATAATAGTTTGGTGCTGGGGTATCAATAACAGTGTTAAAAATAGTCTCAACTTCTGGCAATGTTCCAGGACCAGTCAAGCTGTTAAAGTTATAAACTTTTTGACTGATAGTTGCATCGAAGTTGAACAAGTAATCTGGATTTTTTGGATCATTGTTTAATGTGCCAATATATCTGTTAACTTGAACTGTGTAGGTCAAATTACCTGAACCCACATAACTCAATGTGTCTGTAAGTTGAGCACTGATAAAAACTCTGTCTGTGCCACCCTGAACAGTCACACGAGCATTACAGTCAGTTGAACTGACTAATCCGCTATTGGTGATTGTGTATCCAATATTGCCTGTTGTAGTATTACCAGTGCCTGGAGCTGCTGATTGACCTTTAACAACTACATAACTGGTTGTGCAATTTGCTACACCAATTGGACTCCATTGACCATTGTAATAATCATTGGCAAAGTTATAACCAATAATAGGCTCACCTTGCGCAAATGGAGGAGTTGATTGAACTGTAGTAAAGTTATACTGAAATGTATAATCGTCAAGTTGAACAGCACTGCTACAAGCAATGTTGGCAACATAGACTTTTGCCACATTACTTTGTGTAAATGGCAAGCGATAGTTACCAGTCAAATACTTTGTATTGTAATCTGAATAACCCTCGAAGTTCTGACCAAGACCACTGGGACCAGAGGCAAGATAGTTTACTGCCTGATACAGTCCCTGTTGCGTATTGATTGGATAATGACTCATTAACGATCATCCTCAACTTTAGTGACTTGCCAGCTAACAGCACTGCACATCCAAATATTAGTTGAACTTGTGTTGCTCAACTCAATAGTTGATACACGATTTTCATTTTGATTAATCTGTGTCCATGGATTGGTTGTATTCAATGGCATTGTGATTGGCACAACATAAGCTGGGCTACTACCAACACTCAAAGCGCCTTCAATTGTGACATTGATGTTGCCAGTTGATGGATAGAAAGGAACACCATTGCTGTCAATATTAATTGCTTCTGGTAGAATACGGTGAACAAAAATGTGTTCGCTGTAATTTGGTAGTAGTTTGATGTTGTCTCTGCGAAACAAACTAGTGATTGCTGATCCATCAGCCCAACTATAACCTTGGTCTTTTTGAACAAGTTGTTTGCCGCTTTCGCCTCTGACATAAACAACACAACGACTGCTTAGAGCTGGCACATTTGCTGTGAATACTGGACTTTCTGTGGCAAAACTTGCGCTGCTCACATCACGAGGAGCATTCCAAGCATCTAAGTCATAACGATAGCTTATCATCTTGTTTGGAACACCATTTACTGCATCACTTGTTGCGTAATAAATCTCAATCTGATTTCGTTGAGTATTGGTCTCCATAAATGTTCTGTCAGCATAAGCTGGATCCATTTGCTCAAAGAACCAGTTCTTGACACGCTGATTACCAATACCAGTAAAGTTTTGTCCATCAAATACCCAAATATCACGAGCATCAAGTCCATAGACTTTGTTATCAGCAATAGCCCAGCAGTTGCTGGTCAACATACCTCTGCCCTTATTAAACAAACTTACACCCAAGATTGGAGCTGCTGTTGTTGAATAGTTGATTGGACTGAAAATAACTGTGTCCCAATAGCTGCACAAGAAGAAGTTGCCATTTGATGGGAAAGCATCAACGCAAGGACCACGCAAGGGAACTTCTAACTGGTTGGCCACATTGGTTACAGTTGGAGTCCAAGTTGTTGGAGCTTGATTAAGACCAAATGCCTGTGACCATTGCACAGTCACTGGATAATTCACAGTGGTGTTGTCAAGCAATGTTGCAGTCAGATTACCAGCAACCAAGATTGAACCCACATTGGGTGTTGAATACATACGCATCCAACCTGCTGCCACTGATTTCCAGTTTGGGTTATAGTTCCAAGAATAAAGAGGACTTACTGTGCCCCCATTGCCTGGGAAAGCCCCACCAGGGCTTGCTGTATAGTTGATGGTATCAGTTGTTGAACTGACAACAGTAAAAGTGCCATCATAATAACTGCTACCAGTGCCCGAAATGACAATTTGATCCCCTGCTACATAAGGTGCTGTTGCCAATGTATTGTTTAATTGAATTTGTTGAGTTGTAGAATTTACATAAACAATATCGTTGATGTTTTGGGGCAAGATATTGCTATACAGTGTCATCTTGGCATCGCCATTGCCCCAAAACATTGGAGGATTCAAACTGTCGTTGAAGAATGGCACTGTGCCGTTCCACCATTCAGTTACATTCAATGCCTGATTATAACCACTGAATGGTCCTTCTGGGGGAGTAATATCTGTCCAACCAGTCGCATTGTGTGCAGCATACCAATGACCATCATCAGTGGCTACAACAAACCAAAAATAGCCATCCTCACGATAACCACCGCTGACATAGTTTGGTGTTCCTGGAACAGTTGCCAATATTGATTCATCTCCGCTGATGCTGCGAATACCGCGAACATCAGTTTCTACATTATAACCATCGTTATATTCATTTGCTCCCAATGCTGTTGAAGGCACATCGGGAGTAAAACTCATATTGGCGAACGGTGTTCTGACTTGTTGCAATGCCATTATATTATCCTAAGGTTACTTCTATCCAAGTTTTAGTTTCTTCATTCCAATCATAGATTTTACCATCATTGGGTTTTGCCACTGGGGCTTGCCAAGTCCAAGTTGTTTCATCTAATGTCCAGCTTGGATAAGGCTTTGGTTCGTAAAATACATCATTTTTAAAATCATATATAAAACCTACACCAGCAAAATTACCACGCAGAGGTGTGCCACCATTTAAGTGAACATTGCCTCTGGTGTTGTAACTTGTCTGTAACCAAGTGCCTGGACTTGTGTCAATAAATGTTTTAAAAAAATCTGCCTCGGCAACAATCACTTGCGTGACTGTGCCATTTAAAACTTTTGCGTAATGACTCATTTCTTATTCCTTATGCTGTATAACTACCACTTGCTGTGAAAGTCAAAATTGTGTTTGATCCACTTGTTGTAACTGTTGGGCTACCAGTTGTTACACCACTATAGAACACAGTTGGCACTGATAATATTACAACACCAGATCCGCCATTGGCTGCGCTACCTTGATATGCGCCACCGCCACCGCCACCTGAGTTAGCAGTGCCAGCAGTTGCATTTGCTGTGATATTGCTCCAAAGAGCAGCGTTACCGCCACCACCTTGGCCACCTGAACCAGCACCCAAACCACCTGAGTATGCGCCACCTCCGCCACCACCTGCGTAGTAAACAGCAGAGCCAGTGATGCTTGATTGAACGCCATCGCCGCCGTTACCACCATAGTTGGCTGTAGCTGCTGCGCCAGCTGCTCCTGCGCCACCGCCACCGCCACCGCCATAAGCGCTGGCTTGACCAGTAGAATTACCACCAGCATTACCTTGACCAGCAGTGCCTGAACCACCAGAATATCCTGAACTGTTAGCAGCAGCACCACCGCCACTACCGCCAGAGCCACCGCTAGTTGTTGGATATTGACCACCAGCACCACCACCTAATGCAGTTAAACTAAATCCAGTTGTGTTGCTACCAGTAGTAGCAGTGCTACCACCTGCACCCACAGTGAACGAATAAGTAGTGCCAATGTTTAGTGTTTGTGTGCCAGTTAGTAAACCACCTGCACCACCGCCACCACCAAGATAACTTGGGTTGCCACCATCACTACCACCACCACCACCACCAGCTACAAGCAAATAACTTGCAGTATATGTTGGACTATAAGTTTCACTGAACAATTTCCACAAGTTATCATTGCCATCATACCATTCTGGATTAGCTCTATCGCTGTTGAAACGAATTGTGCCTGATTTTGGAGTTGATGGACGAGCAGCATTGCCACCGAATGGTAATTGCAAACCACCAGTGTTTGTGCTCATATCAACAAGATTACTTGCTGCTACGATGTTAGCGTTACCACTAACTGTTGCAATATTGCCACCAAATGTTACAGTGCTTGTTGGCAAATAGCTTGCAACGTTTGAATTGCTGTATGTGCTACCGCCACCAGTTGCTGCTGTTGTTTGGAATGTGCCATCATTGAACTTGATACCAGCAGTGCCAGCAAGAACAACGTTACCTGCTGATTGAATTGTTGTGTTTGGATCTTCGTTTAACACTGCATAACGATTTGTTACACTTGCACCTGCACCAGACCAACCATTGGCTGTGTGAATACCAACAGCGTTAGCAATGATTACGTTGGCCTGCGTAGAGATTGCAATGTTACCCGAAATTAAACGAGCATATTGAATACTACTTGCTGTTGTGCCAGACGCCACTGTGGTCCAACCCATACTTGCATACAAACCGTTTTGATACTGAATGTTGGCGTTATTTCCGCCACCACCAGTAACAATTTGACTTGCAGTAGTCATACCACTGATACTGGATACGTTACCATTACCAATAAACACCGACTGTGCACCAATAGCACTTAATGGAGTCGATGCCTGACTTGCGCTAGACATTGTGCCCCAAGTTTTGCCACTTGGGAAAATATCAAGATGTATCTGATTGCTGCGAACACGATCACTGTTGGTCATAGTGTTAGCAGTTGTTGGATATATGCTTAGATAGTTTTCTGTTCCATATGTATTTCTGTTACCACTAGACGCATACGAACTTTGCAAGTTGATGTTTGCGCTCATGGCCATAATAACTGTCTGAGCAGTTGCAGGAGCTTGCAATACACCAGTTGTATATGTTGGTTGAACATATACAGCACTGACCTGATTTGATTGTGAAGTTGTTGGCAATGAACTTGCTGGACTTGCATTGACTAAAATGCGTTCGTTCACAGTATCAACTAATGTGTATCCTGCCAAGTTACCAGTAAATGTTGTGCCACTGCCAGTAGAATAAGCTGTGCCATTCGACCAGAAGAAACCGTTGGTAGAACTAATGTTGCCTGTAACCAAAGCTGTAGTTACAAACTGACCAGAAGTATTCAAAACGGCCTGAGATCCAACAGTAGTGCCATCAGAACTGATTGCAGCATTTAAGTAAATGTTATTTTTACTACCTATGGTTGTTTGGTTAGCGCTAGCATCTACCCAAGCATTGTAACCAATAATAGTAGTTGCTTCAGCTCCACCAAGATTAGATAATAATGGTTGAGGAGTTGTTGTCAATGTTCCACCAAGAGTTCCAGTGTAGGTTGGCAAGTAAGCCGCAACGTTTGCGTTACTATACGTTGTTGGGGTAACTGGCAAGTTAATAAGTTTACTACCATCACCGATAAAATAAGCACCTGCTGCTGCGTTAGCAGTGATATTGCCTTGTGCAGTAATTGTTCCGTCAGTGCCCAATGCAACTTGAACTGTGCCACCACCAGATGGTTCAACATAAATTGGGTTTCCGTAAGAAGTTGTTGAACTTGATCCAACTGACAATCCATTGGTCAATGGACTAAGACTTACACCAATTCTTGTAGCACCTGTGCTATCATTGATGCTGTTTACGTTATACAAGTTAGCAATATAACCATTTGAATATGATTTACTTGTTGAACCAATATTCAATAAGCCATTAATATATGGAGTGATGTTGCCAGTTTGAATGTTACCCGTATTAGTAACCAAGTAAGCTGCTACGTTGGCGTTGCTATAACTTGTGCCAGATGTAATAAAATTAGCATTGGCATAAGTTTCAAAAGAACTTAAATTAGCATTTGTAGAAGCAATGGCTGCATTGGCTGCTGCAATGTTGCCTTGTAATGAAATGATGCTTGAGCTATTGTTTAAACTGCCGCTGTAAGTTGGCAAGTAACTTGCAACGTTGCTGTTGCTGTAAGTTCCAGACTGCACTGGTAAGTTAATTAATTTACTACCATCACCAATAAAATAAGCACCTGCTGTTGCATTAGCAGTGATATTGCCTTGAGCAATTACTTGTCCTCCAGCAAAAACATTTGTGCCAGCCTGAATGCTTGCTGTGGCTGTTACTTGACCTGTTTGTGATAATGTTACGGCATTAACAAGACCCACTGTTTCAACAACAAAATCACGCTGAAAAGAAGTAATACCAGTTGTCTCAACATAGAGACCTGGTTGACTACCACTGCTGTCAACACGAACAACGGAACCACTTGCACCTGCAATATTGCCAACGTTGATAGTATCAAATGGAGCTGCCGGAGTTCCAATGTTATGTGTGCCAGATGTTGTAGTAATGTTACCAACCTGAACTGTGCCAGTGTATGTTGGAAGATATGCAGCAACGTTGGCGTTGCCATAACTACCAGTGCTGAATGTAGCATTTGCGTATGTTTCAAATGCAGTCAAGTTACCTTGAACACTGACAATAGCAGCATTAGCAGCAGTTAATCCACTGGTTAATGCATTGATTTGATTGCTTTGAATTGTGTTTGCTGCAATTTGTGCAGCATTAGCACCAGCTACATTTGCATTGATAGCAATGATTGTTGAATTTGTTGGCAAATAGGCAGCAACGTTACTGTTGCCATAACTACCACTACCACCAAAGTTAATTGGAACGTTGTTGGCCCACAAATAGTTGTTGGTTGCAATGATACTTGGAGCCAATGTTCCACCATATGTTGGCAAATATGTTGGCATGTAAGCCGCAACGTTGGCGTTGCCATAACTGCTTGATCCAGTTGGAATGTTGGTTAACTTACTACCGTCACCAACAAAGTAACCAGTTGCAACCACGTTGCCAGCATTAACGTTGCCTGTGACGTTGGCAGTTTGTGAAGTCAACAACTGAGCAATGTTAACATAGGCTGCTGTAATATTGCCATTGTATACTGGCAAATAGCTTGCAACGTTTGCGTTGCTATAACTTGCCGCTGCGGTTGTGATTGTTGTAATATTGGCCACACGACCATCAGTGCCCACAGTGATAACTGGGATAGTAGTCGCATTACCGTATGTGCCACTTGTTACCCCTGTTGGAGTTAATACTGTAAAAATTGGAGTTCCCAATGGACCTGTGGCTTGAACCGAACCATACAAGGCCAAGTTGCCACCCGATCCACCACCAGCATTGCCAGTGAAGTAACTGTAAACAGTTGTGTTACCTGTCGCTGGGTCAAGTGCAAAGTTTACGTTACCATTGTTGTCAAGCAATGTCAACAATTGTTGTGCGCTGTTCAAGACCGGAGTCTTGCTTGTTGTTCCATACAAACCTGTTGTGTTTGTTACTGCTACGTTAGCCATTATTAGTCCTTATTATCTTGCTGAGAAGCGTTGATCTCTACGTGGTTGGAAAATACTTGTCAATCGAGTATGTCCACCACTCCACTTGCCTTTGTTGTTTTGATCTTCGACGGTGTTCCACGCTTCTTGAAATTTGCCTGCCCATACAGCAGCGTCATCTGGCATCTTGCGTTTCAAATAGTATTCACGCAATGTGCCATAGACATAACCTTCGCTCCAAGTTTGAAGCACAACATTGTTTAACACTGTATTGCCGCTGTTGTCTGTTGAGAACAACAATGGCCAAGTTGTATAGTAATACATATTGATCTGAGCGCCCTCGCCCAACTTTGGCAAGAACTCATAGTTTTGACCAACTTCACCAAACTTACCACGATAGACTTGTGGAATGTTTACTGGTGTCAAGTATAAGTTTTGAATCAATTCTTGTGTGATAATGTCACGATCACCAATACGATCATAAACGATCCATGGGCCTGCCAAGTTACCTGAGTTGCCAGGTTGTCCTTGGTTAAAGAATATGATTGGTTTGTTCATATCAGGAGGAATTGGAATAGCACCATACTGGTCAGCAACACCAATAGTTGTATATGGGTTTGTGCGCAATGCTGGTAACTCAATGTTACGCATTGATAATTCTGCCAAGTAGATACATTGCTGTATTTCTGTTTGATTTGTTGAACCTGTAAAGTTCATTACATAAGATACTAATGCATTGGCATCAGAGATTTGTGTGCTCATTATTGTTGTCCTGGAAAATTAGCGCCTTCAAAAAAGGCTTTCTGACCAACTGCTGCGGGATAAGGCACTTCAATTGGTATTGGTAGTTTGCCACCTGGGTAACAGACAAATGCTGGATATTCTTGCTGAACAACACGATAGAATTGTGCTTTTAGCGTTCTATCTCGTTTGATTGTGTGCCAACTTAATCCACCAAAGTATTTGTTACCGATATCTTGTGCTAGAATTTCTGGTAGCTCAATCCATTTATAGCCCAATGTGCCATCTGGCATCAAAGGAGCAAGTGGATCAATCCAACCTTCTTCTGCTTTCTTTCTATATGCTTGACATTGCTCGCGGATATACTCCACATTTAATTGCTCTCGCTTGATATAGAACTTGCCATCTTCACGACCTGTTGTGGTCAAGATGTTTTTGCTCTTGTTGTAATCACTTCGCTGCCAATCACCTTTTAGAGTGTTGTATAGCTTGTCATTTTGCAGCAAACGATCTGCAATTCCATTGTCAGTGGTGACTAGACCACCCTTGTCCATTCTAAAGGCATCAGGATTGTGTTCTGGATCGGCATCATCCAAATAACTTTTCTTGTTGCCTGCGTAATCAAATTCTTCGTTCATAGATGTATTTAGTATTACTAGAAAAGAGCCCCTAAGGGCTCTTGTTATCTACTTTTTCTATTTGCCGTATAGTTGTCGGCATATTGTGCTACTCTAGTATCTGTTGCCTTTGTAAGACCTTTATTCCAGGCACCATTATGGGCTGCTCGTCTTGCCTCACTCCAGGGTTTTTTATTAGCTAAAGATTTTTTCTTTCGTGTTTCTTCTGATTGCGGAGCTCTTTTTAATGCAGCCTCACGCATTGCCGTTTTTGCCTCTTCTGACATTTTCTTACCTAACCATGGGCCCGGCTTACCTTTATTGCCATCAGTGCTATTTTGTGTTGCTAACATTATCTCAACATTGTCTGGACTATATGGTCCAATATCGTTAAATCTTGCCATACAATATTGTCCGTGTTTATTTCCACGAAGTTCCCATTTACCACTTTCTTCCCACATTTTCCACCAAGTTTCAAATGTGAATAACCATTCAATGCCTCTTTTATCTGCGGCACATTTTTGTTGACAGTATCTTGCTCGTGGTGTAGGTTTTTTCTTCTCCATAATATCTCCAATAAAAAAGGACTCCGAAGAGTCCTTTTATTTATAGTTAGAAAGAGATTAACTCTTAAAAACTTGTATTGTCCCAGGCGTTGAGGCGTTGGACGTATACAGATGGACGTAATTGACCTTCTGCGCCGTAGTTGTTTGTAGAACCACCGCTTACACCAACATAAGAACCGCTTGCGCTGATATCGTGCAATACTGCAACACCAGCTGGGTTACGAACGATAAGACAACCTTCAAGAATGAACTGATCCAAACTTGCGTCAGCGTTCGAGAACACTTCGTTGTTTGGTCCCAAGTCACGCAAGCTACCCCATTGTAGAACTTCTTCGTTCAAGAAATAGATTTGGTTGGAAGCACCAACTTGGTCCATAATCCAAGAATCGAAAATTTCGTATGTGTAGTTGAAGTCACCTTCGTATGTAGCGATAGTGTCACCACGCTCGCTGTTAACGCGGTTAATGCCACGTGATGTTGGCATTGTGTCGCTCAAGTGAGTGCGCAAACTTGTTGGGCAAACGATTGTGCGAATTTTTGCGTTGAAACGCTTTTCAGCAGTTGTAACCAATTGCTTATACAAACTTGGAGCGAATTGTTGCAAGTTAGAAGTATACTCATAGAATGAGCTACCAAGACCTTCACCATTGTTAGTGAAAGTTGTAGAACCAGCAGCAGCGGCTGTAGCACCGATTTCAAAAGCAGCGCCATTGAAGCCAGACTCGTTACCTGCGAATACAGCAGTTCCCAATGTATCGCTTGATTCAAAGTTGAACAAGTTAGTGATACGGTTAGAAGTGATTTGCAAGTTACCTGTGCCATCACCAACGCTGAATGAGTGTGTGCCAGCGAACGAGTTCAAACTACCCATACGACGACCTGTTTGTGTTGCACCAGAAACTTGAACATTACCAGAGCTTGCTGTGCCGATGTAAGCTGCACCAGATTGGCCAGCATATTTTGTTCCGACTTGGTCGTTACGAACGATTTGTGCTTCCACATCAAACATCAATTCGATCAATTGCTTGACTTCTTGATATGCTTGAGGATCGCCACCAGATTGTTCAACAGCACGAGCTGTTCCAGTTGCACCAACAACTGTTTGGAAAATCTGAGTGTAGTTACCCAAGTTAGCACGGCTGTTGCTTTCTGGAGTAGCACTTGTAACTGCCATACCTTCTTGCGCAGCTTGAACTGCTGGAGCACGATACACATCGTTTGTCCACAAAGGCAAAGTAGAAACTACTTTACGCTTTTTCGCCATGCACATATTTAAGACTGGGGTATCGTCTTTAACGCGGTTGGACACATCTAAGTCCAAATCTTTTACTACGATGTCGGTCTGGTAAGCTGTTGTTCCGTTACCAATTGCCGAGGTTGTGATTGTTGCCATTATTATCTCCTAAATTAAGGCTTCATTTTATTTAACGACTTCTTGATGCTCTTATCTGTCTGAGTTGAGCCATCAATAAGTTGTCTGCGGCTTTTTTATCGCCGCCCCTGGCTTGTGAGCGAAGACTTTGAATCTCATCCTTTTCACCGCTGGGAATTGCTGTTCCGGCTTTGCGATTAGTCAGTGCAGCAATACTGCCACCTGCTGACTTGGCTTTTGGGCGATCACGATACTTCAGACCATCTCTAATCAATGACAAAATATGTTCATCACTGCTAATCAAGTCAATATTATCTACGCCTGGAACTAATTGTGACTTAGCTCCTGACCAATCTTTAGCCACTTTCTCACGAATCTCATTATAGACATAACTATTCTTCAACTCCTTATCCTTGAAATTCTTTCTATTGTTCTCAAGAATCTCATTTACTTGATTCTTGCGAATAGCATAGAACTGCTCAACATTTGGCTTCAACTGACTCACCACTGCACTTTGCTGACGAATATAATTTTCGTTTTGCTGCATTGATGCTTGAATTCTGGCAATTTGTGCCGGATCTCTTGCTTGTGCCAACTGTTGCTGGAAGGTGTTTTGATATCCCTGTGTCTTTATGATTTCATCGTAAGCCTTTTGTAGCTGCGGACGAACCGTAAATTCCATTGCCAACAATAAGCCCTCAGTTTCCTGACGCTTTTGTGTAAGGTATTCATCAAACTCTGCCTTTTCAACTTTTAGTTGTCGGGCATCTTCGCTAATTGCTGCTCCTTGGCCTAAAATGCTTGCTGCCTTCTTGGCGTCAATAACAATCTCTTTACCATTGCGCATAAACTTGAACTTGGCGTTCGGATTTTGTTCTGCGAAGTCTAAGAAATCTATTAACTCTTCGGCTGATGTATTTGCTGTGCTTACCTCTTCAGGGGCGACTGCATCATCAGTGGCATCTGCATCTTCTGCTGTTGTAGCATCAACTTCTGGCTCGGTGTTTTCGTCATCATTGACTTCAACTCCTTCTGGCGCCACAGGGGTCTCAGTCGCTGCCGCAGCTGGAACACCTGTTTCGACCGGATTGGTAGCAACTACTTGGTTACGCATTGCGGCCATTTTCGCAGCTATTGACTCCAAACCTGAATCAATTTTTTGGACGGGGACCGTCTCCGCTACAGGGAGATTAGGTGCATCCTGAACTATATTGTCCATTTACATTTCCTTTATGTGTTGGGCTCTACATTTGCTCGTTGCTCTTGTATCGTTACCACACGATTTTTTAACACTACTTGTCTTTTCAACAAGTTAATAAAACTATCTATAGCATTGAAGTGATTTGACAATGCTATTCGCTTGGCGTTATCCTCTTGTGTATAACCAGTGGTCTCATTTAAAGCATCCATCGTTTCCAGTTGGAACTGACGAACGAATAAAACGAAGTCACGGTTCTTTAACAGATTCTCGGCAGCGCTACCAAGATGTTTAACTTTGTCTGCTTGTGCAGTTGTAAGTTTGCTCAACTCAGTAACATTGACCAGGCGGTTATTAAACGCTTCAAATACATTATCTTCAATCATTTCAATTCCAATCTAAAGTTATTTATACTTTTAGGGTCCGTAGGCTCTGGCCTTGTGTTCACCTATAAGTGCTACACCTTCTAGCTGTTTGCTTGCACTTGTGCCTTCAACATCAGCTTTGATTTGTTGTGCTTTCATTAAATCTAATTGTGCACCTGCTGTGTCTGCTTGTGCTCGTGCTTTGTCAGCAGCAGCTTTGGCCATTGCAAGTTGTTCTTGTGGGCTTGGGCCCATTTGTTGTTTGACTGCTTGAGCTTGTTTAATCATATCAACAACTTCATCTTTGGTTGGTAGATATGCGTCAGCATCTTTACAGCCCAATGCATACAAACTGTCTGCATATGGTTTACGGATCTTCTCAAACATAGTTGGGGTTAATGTGCCCTGAGCAACTGTGGCCTGAACTGTTTGATACAATTGTGTTTGTGTTTGTGCAATTACTTGTTGGCGTTGTAAAGCATTTTCATCGCTGCGCATACCCAATGCCAAGTCGATGTGAATTGTTTTGCGATCATTGAAACTCATATTCTCAGCAAAGTTTTCATAATCCATAAACACAGCTTTGCCTTCTGGGTGGAACTCTTGTGCAAGTTTCTTGACACCATAGTCATCGCCATATTGGATCAAGGTGCGCCAAATCAACCAAATAGCATCTTTAAGACCTTCTGCACAGTTTTTGACTGTGTTATCTTGAATAATTTGATTTGGTGTAAGAGCCAACTGCAACTTGATACCGCTGTTGCCCGGTGCCATAACTTCAGGATTAAATGTATCCTGTGGAGTTGTCATACCAATCATAGCCATTGTGTCTTGTTGCAATCTGTTCATTGCAGTGTCAATGAACTGTAGATTACCGTTTGGCAATGGTAATGGGTAAATGTCTTTGGTTGGGTCAAACTTGCTGTCCAAAATAAAGATAGCAGCTTCGCCATCTTGAATCATCTCAAAGTCTAATTTGTCTGGTTTAACACCAATACGGGGAGTTGCTTGTAGCAAGCCCATTTGTAGTTCTGCTCTGTGACCACTTGTTGCATATTCTTGCATTGGAACTACAGATTCAGCAATACTCATACCATAGAAGTTTTGTGCAAGTGGTTTTGGAACCATATTTGCAATTGGTATGAATTCTACTTCACGGGCACTGATAACATATTGACCACTATAAATCAATTCTACCAGTTCAAGTTCGCCATCTCCGTCAATGTCGTATTTGTTATAGACGGTTAGCACAGTGACTTGGCGTGCTTCTGGTTCTTGGGCAGCATAGCCCTGGGCTGGAAGTCCATTGATTGGCACCGAGTCTCTGGCGTGCAGTGCTAAGTTGTTTAACAACGATCCAGCCTGATACGCTCCTACATTACTGTATTCGGCATAGATTTTGAATTCTTCTAAATCAATGTCAGGATACAGTTCTGTGGCTTCTTGAATGCTCATTGGCTTGTAATAGCCACAGAATGGTTGTTCTTCAATACTGATAACAGTTGGGTCACACATCCAATAGTGTTGTGCGATTGGTCTGAATTTAATGTTTAGATTATATCCAGTTAGTTTGTATTTGGCTTCGTAAACAGTGTTGCGACGAATTGCTGCATTGATTTCGCTTTGCGTATCTTCTGTTTCAAGATTGGGCGCATCTTCTGTCATTGCATCAAAGTCACCATCAGCAGCTCTGAAGCTGATATCAATGTGATGTTGAATTGTTGCTGCTCTTTGATCCTCTGGCAAGTGTTGAACATATTGTTGAATCTCTGCCATGGCTTTTTGATAATCAACCTTTTGCTTACGACGACTTTGACGCAATGCTTTTAAGCCAGCTTCTTCTGCTTGTTGTTCAAAAGCTGCAAGTTGGTCTTCTGTGCCCTGTGTTGTAACATAGCGTGTAAAACTTTCACGCATTGGGCTAACCATCATCTCACCGTTTTTGTGCAAGCAAGCATCCATTACCCAATGTTGCAAAATAAAATGTGGGTCATTGTTGCTGTTGATGATTTTGTTTACCATATTTGTTGCTTGACGGGCTGCGTCAGCATCTGCTTCATCATCTGCAACAAACTCAAATTGAATTTCACCGTTCTGTGCTAGACCTTTGGTGATGACTGCTGTAGCGTAATCTACTGTGGGCTTGACAACTGGATGGATGTAATCTAGACCATTGACTGGTTCTGTTGATTGTGTAACTGCCAGAACCAAATAGTGATAGTCCGAGCTTCTGTTGATATTGTTCTTGGTGGCCAACAAACGCAGGTTTGCTGCACATTTTGCGTCAAGCAGCGACTTCATTTTTACAAAGCGGGCCATCATACCCTTGTGATTGTTTAAGTTACTGATGACTACGTTTTTCAAATCTAACATTTTTTATCCTTTGTTAATGTCTGCACAATTAATCTTTAATAATCCAGGCAGCGTGTGGTAAATTCACATCTGTGTGCAATTTAATACCTTTGGCAACAACAAATTCATCCACTGCCTTACGTGCTCCCAAACAACTTGGAGCCTGATAGTCATCAAACGCCACGATTCCACCAGAGACCATTTTTGGCCAAGCAAAATCCAGAGTAGCCAAATAACCTTCATACAAATCCAAATCAAGATGCAAGAATGCAATTTTGCAATCATCTTTACCTGCAAATGTGTCAGGGATCCAACCTTTATTGATTTCTACTGAGGGCTTGTCTTTGAAATATTCAACAACAGTGTCATAGTTTGCATCATTGAAGTCACCAGCTTTGTGCATATTATCGTGTTCTGATTGTTGTGGTAAACCTTCAAAACTGTCAAACAAACGTAGTTGTCTTTGTTTGGGCATACGATCATAAATCATTGATGCTGATCCACCATTGTATACTCCGCATTCCCAAAATTCACCATCAGCAAGAGTAACTGCGTTATCTAACAAAATATTCAATGCAGTTATGTTTTCTCTTGACAAAATTGTTGGTAGCATTCTTTATTATCCTATCGATTATCTATTATTTATTGTTTGCTCAGCCGACGGGATTGAACGGTTGCGTTTAGCTTCCCAAGTGGCTTGTATTTTTGCTCTACGCTCAGTAGACCAGGCAGCATTCTTGCGTCCAGGGGGTTTAGGACGTTTGTTTAGTTCTGCAAGTTTAGCAAGAGTTTCAGGTGAATGACGATGACCTTTTTGCCAACCCAATCCATTGGCACAAGATTCACTATGATTTTCATTGCTTGTTACTTTGCGCACATTATTTGGATGGTATGGGCCCGTGTCACCGTTGCGTGCCATTACAAGCTGTCCTGATTTTGTGCCACGATTTACTATGTCATCGCCCCACCATTCTAACCAGGATTCATAAGTAAATTCCCAGTCAATGTTGCGTATTTTAGCAAAGTGTTTTTGATTATTGTATTTTTTACGATATGAGTTCATACACTATTTTAACTTATCTGCCTGATGGATCCCAAGCCCGTTTCCATTCTGGCAAATCATTTTGTTTTTGCCATTGTGTTGACTGATACTGATGACGATAATCACGCATACGCTGTTGAGGGCTGCGTCCGTCCCAGGGTTCAGCAAGACCATTTAAGCATCCAAGTAATGCGTATCTGGCACTATCAATACAGTCATCTGGATCACTGAATCGGCCTTTTTCATCTACGAAATAGTTTTGTGCTTCACGCAAGAACTCAACGCAGTTTTCATTGATGTGCAGTGTGCCCATCTCTAGCATCTGACGCATCACATTTATACCAAACGATTTGTGGTTAGTTCTGCGACCTTGATCGTCTGGAGGATTCATAATAGCCTCAGGCAACACATTGAGTTCATACTGCTCAAAGAATTCTCTGATACTCTGTGAACTCATTGTATATCTGCCCTGTGTTGATGCGTCAGCTGGCAACACAATCGGAGTGCCAAACACTTCTGGTCGCATTAGATGATTTACATAGTTCATTGGGTTGGCTTCTTCGATGCCTTTGACCACAATCTGTGTATGCAGCCACGCTTCCTTTTCAGTAGGATGCCAATACATCAAGCTTACAACTGTTTTATCGTTGACAAGACCCAAGTCAAGTGCAATGATTCGGTGCAAGCCCTGAATGTTGCGTAAATCATAATCGCCAGTTTTATAAGTGGGCCAGTTGCGTATCTGAAACACGGCACCTTTACCCATAACAGGCTTACCAGCAATACGTGCTTCACGCTCGTGTGGTAAGTAATCTCGCTCAAGCTGTCTGCGTGTCTCCATTAACAAGAATGGTTCGCCCCAAGGATCATACTCTGGCACATCATCCCAACTTACACGAATATGCTTATAGCCATCTTCCCAGTTCCAGAACTTGCTTACAAGTCCGTTGAGTCCTTTAAGTGGCGTAAATGAACAGAGAACTTGGCCCTGCGTTGTGGCAGTTCGTGTGACAATCTCGCTAAAGAAATCGTCAGGGGGTTGTTCATCAAATACGGCAAGGTTAAGTTTGAAACCCTGCATTTGCCTGACTTCTTGCGTGTAGTTAGCAAATAGTAGATAACTGTTTGCACCGCTGCTATGACGGACTTCAACACCCATACAGTTAGCCCCATCAGCACGCATAGTGTCAAACACAATAGCATCACGAGGTATAGCACCAGTGCCAACATCGTCTCGAATCTTGATATCATTTGTTCCCAATAACTCTTTTTGCAATACTAGGGCAACCTGTGTCCAACCCTCACCAGCTACCATTGCGTTAACTGGATGCGTAAAGCGTTTGCCTTCCCACCAATCGGGATATTCACCAGTCAGATGCATTGCTGTTTCAAAACAAGTTGACACAGTTTTACCAATACGGTTAGCGGCCAGTATGCCTCTACGGTTACTTGCACCTGTGCCAAAGAATTTACGTTGATGTTCAAATGGTCTAAAGTATTTGAGTTGATTATACTTCATATCATCCTGCACAACTGACACAAGTTCCATAAACTTATATCTTGTATCGGTGGGCAATTTGTCTACAAACTCAATGCCAAGACCGTGTCGTTCGCAACAGAAGCGAATGGCTCTGCGCATCAATAATGACTCATCAATCATTTTAATGTATTACGGATTTCGTTTAGTTTGTGGGCAGCTTCGGCCAAGTCTCGGATTTCTTGTGGCATCAAGATCCAAGTGTCTGGCCGGGCTAAATCAACACTGCCTCGTTTGTCAAGACCAGCTTGCAAGCGTTCCATAGTCAGTCGTAGACAATGCTCAATCTGACCCGGATACTTGTCGGCAAATGCCTCACGGTGTGCAGCATTTACCTTTTGCAATATCTTAACATCAGCAACTTGTTGCGCTGCTAAGTTTGTGTTGGTCACATTGACCCCCACGGATTATCGTCCAACAACTCACCTTGTGCAACGAAATCACGGTCGATCCAAGTGTCCCATTGATTTGACTTGTTAACCTTTTGCTTCATCATAAAGTTGCGTAATCGTGAACCAACTGGAGTATAAGTGCCATTAGCACGACGAACAATCTGCTCACCAGTGCGTGGATCAATCCAAGTTAGTTTTTCTGGCACCTTCTGACCAAACTTGTTAATCTTTTGACCAACTGGCACTTTGGCAATTGGACCCAAGATTTCATAAGTGATTACATTGTTGTCGTATTTGCGAAACACAACCTGTGCTTTAACATCTTGTGCTTTCCATTCTGGATGTGGATGTGGAAAGCTGTTGGTGCCAAATCTGGTGACCAAGTTAAGACCTTCAAGCTCTGCTGGTCGTGGAGGCACATCTTTGAGTGCATCTTCGGGGATCAAATCGACCTTATCCAAATATGGATTCTCGGTGCCGGTAAATGCTGCATCAGGCTCTGCACCATTCAACACATCCATTGCGATTTGATATTTGAGTTTGTTGCTACGGCCTTTGAGATTCAACACAATGCCAGTTTGATCATAGACAAAGCGTTGTAGTTCAGTGGCTGTGGGGAAGTCAGTCATTAGACCTTCCATATCAAAGCCATGGTCGATTAACACTGCTTGCTTTTTGCCTGGCTTAACAGGCTTGTTGGGATTTGCTGTCCACTCTACATCAGCTTCAGGTTTAACTTCTGATTTTGCGTCTGCGGGAGTTTCTGCTTCGATGGGATCCAAGTCCCAAGAGATTTCTGGCGTTTTTGCGCCTTTGACGGGTTTGTTCATTTCTGTTCCTTAAAATAAAAATATGGCCAGATTACACTCTGGCCATCCAGTGTTTATGCGCTGCGAGATTTCTTAGTGCTACGGCCAACTTTAACACCTTCTCGTTGAGTTTTCTCATAAGTGTTGTCGTGAATGCTGCCACCGTTTGTATATTCAAACTCGGCATATTCGTGTGCTCGTTTAGCATAAGCATCATTGATAATAGTTGCCAATGGCTCACGGTCTTGTTTGGCTTTCTGGAAGCTGGCTCGTTTGCCTTCTGCTCCATTAACACCAACTCTGGGACCTTGTGCCACATTAACATTATCTACAGCGTAGATGTTGCGGCAAGTCCAGCTTGATTCTGTTTCTTTACTGATTTTTACTGGACCTTTTTTTGCTTTGTCGTTGTTCATCATTTTTTAGTTCCTTTTGGTTTTCGTGCTGTTTTAGCCGCAGCACGAAATGCTGCCGCTGTGGGTGCGCCCTTTGTGCCAGGCTTGCGCATACGTTCACCACTGCCAGCAGCTATTCTCTCACGCTTGGCTTGTATGTTTGCGTATAAACCCTGCTTGGCCATTATTCTGTCCAGCCACTCACAGACTGAACTGCTGCTGTTGCATTAGTTAACTGTGCTGGATAATCCCAAGTTAAACCACTTGTTGGACTACCGATTGCTGCTGTCAACACAATTGTAGTGTTTGCTGCTGGAGTATAATAAGTGATGTTGGTTGAACTGATTGCATCAAACTTTGCTGGCTGACCTACTGCGCCACCCAATGTTTTGTCTACCCAAGCAAGTGCGGCTTGGTCAGGTTGTGAGTTTAACAATCTGGCACTTGCAGTCAATTGATATGTGATGTTGCCAAGTAAACTGAAAACACCAGTTGAGCTGTTGTAGCTTACTGCGGTGCCTGTGTTGACATCAGTAGTATCCATAACTACTGTTGAAGCACGACCAGCAGACAAGAACACTGTCTTGCCAAGTTGGTCAGTTGTTGTGGTATAAAGTTGATTTGGCGTAGAGTTGTGAACACTAACTACGCTTACATTTGCTGTTGTCATTATTTGAATCCTCGTAATGTCTCAGCCAATCTTGCTCGTCGGCCCAACTTGCCACCTGCTTTGGCTGCTTTGGCAAGTTTCTTTGCTGGGATCTTTTCGCCCATTGGCACACCCATTTCTTTGTGCAATGCTCCTGGATGTGTAATAGCACCCTGAATCCATTTGCCATCGTGACCTTGTTTTGCCATAATATTAATCTCTCACTGGTGTTACATACACAGTTGTTGACGAACTGGCAACTGCTGCGATGTAGATTGTATTTGTATTTTGTGCACCAAAGTTGCCCGAAACAACTTGGCTTGACGATGGAGGAATAGCAACAACGCCTGGATAACTGTTACCTGTTGTTGGCACTACCAAGTTTGCAGCCACTGTTGCACTATTGTAAATGCCAACAAAAACTGGAATAGTTGTGCTGCCATTAACAATATTAAATGTATTTGTTATTGATGGAGCATAAGCAACATTACTAGCAGTTGATATTGCTGTTAATGCTGTAGATGTTCCAATTGCAATAAAACCTTGAGATGACATAATTATTTGTTTCCTACATTGATTTTATCTGTGTTACCATAGTGCAACATTGTAAAGCCAGGTTCAATGTTGTTCTTGGCTTGTGCTGCTGTGCTGATGGTTAGACGGCGTTTGTCAAATGTTGCGGCAGGACCAACATCCATTGGACTATCGCTCTTGTTGCCAACGCGGGGACCCATACCATAGTTCTCACCCATTGTTTTGCTGAATTGATTGTGGCTGTAACGGTCAGTTGAGCTGTCACGGTTAACACCTTTGCCCAACATACCTGAACTGGCAAGACCCATATCGTTGCCAGTTACATCTGCTTTGTTGCGAGGACCGGTCTCGCCAACATTCTTTTTCATTGTGTTGCTAGTCTTGCGACCTAATGTTGTATTTTTCATTTTAATATCCTTTTAGTTTTTTAACAGCGTGATGATGGTCTTCGTGCATTCTGCCATCACTGTGTTTGTGTTCTGCTGGGTTGCTCTGACGAGTTTTCATCATTGGATGTTCCATACTATGAACATCCTCTTCCAACTCGCTACGCTGTTCTGTATAACGACCTGCTTTAGGCATATGTTTGGCTTCACCGGCTAATGCGCTACGCCATTTTTCACTGCCTTGTTTCATAACAGCATCTGTAGGATTAAGTGTGTAAACACCTTTATTACTCATTGTAGTTCCTTTTATAGTTTGCCGTCACTGAAACGGTCTTCTTCTGGATTGATTAACTGCCCTTGAGCACGAGTCATCATATTGCGATCTCTGACAACTTTCTGTGCTTCAACATCTCGTGCCACTTTTTCGTGATAATGACGACTGCGTTTTGCGCTGTGTTCGCTGTGATGCGCTGTAGAACGCTCTTTGCGATCACGCTTTTTAGCTTCACCAGCTTCACTGTAGGCAATTGCTACAGCTTGTTTCTGTGGCTTGCCAGCAGCCATTTCAGCCTTGATGTTATGCTGAAATGCTTTGTTGCTTTTACCTTTTTCTAATGGCATTTTATGTCCTGTTGTATCTTTTATTTATTGTTTGTTTGGGGGTCGGTGTCGATGACCACAGATGGGGCATTCATCATTCATATACATTTAACCACCCAATCCAGTTTGTGGGAACGATCTGGCATTAACTCTGGCATCACTGGGGTTCAACTTATCAATAGTTTTCTCGTGATAGTTCTTGCTGATGTTAGCCTGAAATGCACTGTGCGGCAATGTGAATGTTGGCTCTGTTTTAGTTTGGCCCCGAGTTGAGTGACCAGTTATGCCCAGTCTGCCTGTTGTCATTGTCATTTTTTAGTTCCTGGTGCAGCAGCCAATGCAGCAAGTGCGTCAGCAAATGCCTGTGCTTTGTCTGCGATTGCGTCTTCTGATTCTACAACTTCAACCGATTGTAAATCAGGCATCAACTTACCTGCCAAAAGTGTGTGATATTTTAAGGTCAAAGCATCATTTGACTGACGGGCTTTTAAAAAGTCCTCAATTAATATTTCTTCATAAACTTGACCACTTTTGTCATACAACATGTCAATTACCGTTTGGACCGTTGCCTTATCTATTTTGTTTTTACTTCCAGGTTTTCTTCCGGCACCTTCTCTGTGGCCACCGCGATTTGATTTTTTAATGATATCTTTATCAGACATAATGTAACTCCAATTCTATTCCAAATAATGCACTAATACCAGGTATCATATGTTTAATCTCTGCTGCATTCTTTTCTTTAATAACAGAAAAGAAGTTTGTTAGATAATGATACTCAAACGAATGACCTGAGATTTTCTTTAATTCTTTATTAAATTCTGGCCAAATGACAGCGACTTTATTTCTTGTGCCAGTAACTTTAATTTGTATTTCTGGTCGTCTTGCTATAGCACGCGCCACATCATATGGGGGATAACCATTGCTTCTGTTGAAACTATTTGGATTATCTCTGGCATTTAACTTCTTGAGCATTTTAATCTCAAGTGCCATCATTTGTTTTTTGGTGCCATATCTTAATATTTTGCGTGTCCATCTTTCAGGATATTGTTCTATATCAGGTTTGGCATAGATACTGCTACAGATATATCCATCGTCGGGAGTTCCTTTATGATAGCCAACATACCATCTGCCATCATCTCGTCTCCAACGGTAAACAAACGCTTCATTACTCATACAAATATTTAGTCAGTTAAAATATCTGCGGGAGGGCAGTAAAAAAGCCCCATTTAAGGGGCCTTAACCAAACTGCGTCTAGTGCGGGGCTTTTTCACAATGGGTTCTGCTGCGGGAGCATTGAGCCAAGTAATCTGACTTGGTGTGTAGCCGGGATGGGCAAGTGTGGCTTTGCGCTGTGCCATTATGGCATTCTCTGCTGCCACTTCTACTGTAATCTCAAAATGCTTGATGAGTTTTATCTTGTATTGGTTCATTCTGTTATGGTAATGCTGTGTGTTTGGTTTGAGATATACTCTTGTAGTTCATAGTGGGGTTTATTCCAGTTCAAACTGCCTCTGTTTGGAGTTAAGGGTCTGTCTGTTAAATGTCCATCACAGAGATGTGCGCCCCATATGCCCTTAGTGTATTTTAACTCTTTTCCGCATCCAGGACAAAGGGGTTTGACCACAGCTCTGCGTTTATGACCTCTGGCATCTGTTTTTTCTATTTCTTTTATGGGTTCGTCAAAATCCCACTTGTAGTATTCATTGACTTTTTTGAGTCCGGGATATAATATCTTATAGACTGTGATTAGTGTTTTCTTGCTCATTGTGTATTTACGGAAACCGGTTTTCAATTGGATTAAATAAATCTATAATAAGGAAATGATATGAACCGTAAAGTAAAATATGATAAGAACGAAAACAAGTTTTTTGGTGCTAATAAAGTATCAGTGATGCAGGCATTTGAAACTGCTGTGTTGTTAATGGAACAGGCTGGCTGCACCGAAGAAGACATTATGAAGTATGTGCATATGGTGCATATGGGTTGGATCCGTGATGGAGCATTAGCACCCGAGTATGTTGAGTTGTGCGCTCAAGTTCAGCGTGAGCAGGCAGAGGAGGAAGTTATGCAGGCCAGAATCAATGCACTGCGTGAATCAGCGCAAACTTCTATTGTCAGCGATTACCGAGCATAAATATTTTTGTGAGTCACGGAGCTTTTAACTGTCAGTTATTTTCCTTTTCCCTTCTGTGACTCACACTCCATAGTAGATAAAACAAAGCCCCAGTAGCAATATTGGGGCTTTTGTTTTATAGATATTCAATGAACTTGTATGGTCCTCTGTCATCGTCATACCAATGATGATCGTTAAGTTTGAGCAAGATGAATGTGATGTTGGGGTGCTCTATTGGCACCATAAGCAGCATACCAACTTGCTTTAAGTCGCTGTAGTCATCTTCGAATATCAAGTCACTGAGACCTTCAACTCGATTTAACAGATTTGCGGGGATTTGTAAGTATTTCAATTTGTCTATATTGTAATATGTCTATGATATCAGATTCTGATAAGGGTGTAATCATTTGCGGGTAACTGTCTGCACTGATAACTGGGGTATTTTGCTGTGTTCTGCGCTCTGTTCTGATTAGACCAGTGTAAGCTCCATATGGGATACTACCAGTGCATATCAGTTCCCAATTACAGCGAGTCCAGTTTCGCATTGTTGGATCTATGACACTAACATAATAGGTCAAGTCTTCTAGGTCTACAAATCCAACTTCGTATATGTAATCACCTGTGCCTCTTTTTGATAGCTTTGCATTGATATCAACTAATAGGTATTCTCGTGCCATTTCGTTCTCCCATATATCTTATTTAGCAGATATTTGGGAAAATCGGTGAACCTGCTACTTGACTTGTTTACCCCATTGTCGTTGACATTCAATGGCCTCTGTAATGTTCAGTGTTGATTTTAAATTAGTGCGCAGATCCAAACTCACAATGTTTTGTCCATTGCTTTTCCAGCTGTTATCAACTGGTATAAAGATTTGATCGGCAATGGCAATCCAAGTAAAACAATATGTGTTTGCACCTATGCGTGTTGTGATTATTTGTATATCACCTTGGTTCTCAGCACCACTATAACGTCTGATACCTCCCAAACTATAAGAATTTAACAATGACAAGTCACAGTCAACTTCTTCACGCAATCTATTCATATTGGGTCTGAGTTTATCAAAACCCTTTTCTTGAATGTTAAATTTAAAATCTTCACTGCGTTTGTGAGTTTTGGTATTTTCAAATCTAGCAATGCTGCCACCAATACCTTCGTTGTATATCAAATCCCAACTTTTAACCAAAATGCTATTATACTGATCCCAATTTTCTAGCACTGTTTCCAAATAAGAACTCATAGAAGGTGTTTTGATATACTCTGTGGGCTTTTTCAAATCTTCAATCTCTTTGATCCATTCTTGGTCACGTGAGTTGCCTGTGCCTTTAATTTCATATGCTGGTGTGTGATATCCAGTGCCATCCCAATGTTCTTTCATTTTGCACCTCCCACTCGTGATTGACAATCTAGAAAACTACGATTTGTTCTGCTGGGTAATGACAATGGCTTGCCCCAAACACCTGCGCTTTGAAAATACTTTTGTTGTGCTGTCAGTGCTTTGTTGTTTATGGGTATTTCAATAATACCACTATAGTCACTAAACCACAATGTCAATGTGTCAGCTTTGGGGTCTAGTGTTACTACCACATCAGGGAATACACTTTTGGTAGTTCGTTCAGTCAAATGACCAATCAACCAATGTTTGTTTTCTACGCTGAGTTCATATACAGCTTCGTCAAATTCATTTAAACGTTTGAAATCTCTGCCACGTTCCCTTGTAACCAAATATGCTGTGTAGTTCATTGCTTCACAGTCTATGACCTGATCGTGTGTTTGCAAAGTAATATAAACTTGTTGTCTTGTGCCGTTTGGTTGTTTGATTTGGATTTCCGCGCCGCTGATTAAATCTCTGAGGCCTACGGCCCTGTCTTTGGGGTCCTCTCCGAGGGAGGGGCCAACAGGCGTCGGAGACGAGGTATCTCCTGCCACATCACGCAGTTCTCCGCGGGATGGGTTGTTTAGTTTTAAGTTTTTAGTTATTAAGTTATTAAATTCATTTCGCATTGCGATATCTGATTTCGCGGGTGCGATATCTGTTTTCGCGCCTAAGATTGAATTAATGATAGAAGATGTTGTTTGCATATTTTCCTTTTCCTTGTTTAGTATATATGTTTATTTAGCGCATATCAACAAAAACTCCATTTTTTGTTGATATCTGGTTAAATAAGATTGTCTGGGATCAACCAGATATCTGAGGATAGCGTGGAGTATGTTTTTCTGGTTTCCACCACAAGCTCGAATCAGCCCAGCCACTTGTAGCCATTGTTAAATCTGTGCTTCAAATAACTTGCAGCACGACGAGTAATACCATATTTCTCAGCACTCTCCTCTGTGCTGTGGTCACGAATGTAACGCATCTGTTCTTCTGTATACTTGTAATTACGATTTTGTTTACGCACAGCATTACCTCGTTTTACGCCAGTGGGCTTTCTGCCTTTGGCATACTGCACTCTGTTTCTGTCAAAGCTAGTGCCCACAATCATATGCTCTGTGTTGCAGCAAAGTTGATTGTCGCAGAACTCGTGTATGACAAACTCATCTCTGGTTAGTTCTCTGCCAAGCTCTAGCATCATTGCAATTCTGTGCGTGACCTGCATCTGTCTTTTGCCCAATGCTGTGTTATAGACATTGAACATCCCATAGCCCTGTCTGTGCTTGCCTCCAACCCAAAGTTCGCAGCCATTGTCTTGTTGTATAATGCGGCTAAAGAATTTGGATTCGTTGATGGCAATGTTGCCAATATAAATGTATTCGTGTGGGTTATGTAGGCCTTTTGGTCTTCCTGACATATTTTTCTCCTTGTGCTATAATATATTTAGTGTTTAGAATAACTATGCTAAATAATATTATAGTAGGAGAATGATTTGAGAACTACAGACAAATACTTGCCCAGTGACCATGATCATTGGCATTGGTCATTGGCCAGAACCGAAGATGACATCAATGACATTGTTGCGATGGCTAAGGGATTTTACGAAACAGAAGTTTCAGACATTTTTACTACGGATCCTGCGATCCTAAGGCAACACATAGACTTGGCTGTAACCGCACAAAAATACACTCTAAACCAGCAACAAATCATCATTTGCCGTGATAAAACCAGCGGAAAACTGCTGGGTTGGGCGTGGTTGGATCGGGGACACTATACGCCCTATGCAGCAGAGGAAATGGCAGATGCCAGATTTGCACACATAGATTTGAGTTTGCCCAACAGAACACGCATTACACTGTGTGCTCAAATCATTCAGCAATGGATCTTATGGTGCAGCATTCATCAAATTCCAGTTTTAATCAGCAGTTCAATCAGAAGTGAACAAGAAGCATTTTTAAAATTGCACCAACGATTTGGATTTAAACGACACGGCAGTGTTTGTTATTTTAAAGTGGAGAACTATTTTGGGAATAGCAATGAGTAAGTCGGGCATACAAGCAATATCTATACCAGCATTGACCCCACAGCAAGTGGCACAAATGTATAATGGTTATAACAGTCAGTCGGCACAGCAACAGGCCGCCAACCAATATGGGCAAATGATAGCAAACTTGGGTCGTAGTCAGTCCATCACAGCACGATGGATGTTTGATGGTCAACTGATGGACTTGGTAGATTTTGCCAATGCTGTGTTTGGAAAAGACACGCCAGAGGCAACACATTTTGTATTAAAACATAGTAAATGAAAGGAAATACAATGACAGTAGAAGCAGTTAAAACCCGTGTGATTTTTACACGCAAAGAAGTTCAACAAAAGACCGATAGCGGTATTATTTTTAGCAATCCAAATCAAGAACATAATCCATTGGGCTATGTGCATAGCATTGGCACAGAAGTCAAGATTGATGGATTGGCGGTAGGAGATGCAATCAGCGTCAACTGGCAATCAGTGGGTATGCTAGAACACGAAGGAGTAAAATACTACATCGTGGATCAAAATAACATTAACGCGGTAATAAAATAATGGCCAAGATTAAAGTAGATGACCATACTATCAAGGGTGATAGAATAGATTTTGAACGCATTGAGATTGTTGTTGATGACAGCAAGCCAGACAAGATTGAAATCTATATTCTAGACGAGAACGGCGAAAGAGCAGAAGGTGGAAGTTTTGACCGAGATGCTTTTATGCAGTCTGTTCGTGATTTTTATAATCAAAATTTTTAATACTTCGTTTGATATCAATTAAGATATCTTCAATAACATCCATACGGTTCTCAAGACGGTCTAGTTTATCTACAACATCTTGGAACCGTTGTTCACATTCTTTTAAGTGGTCATCAAGCGTCATTTGACAGAGTTGCCTCTAGTTGCCATTTGAACTTGGCCAATTTGCCAATAGCATCATCGCTCATATTTGAAATATCAGTGTAATCAACATCGTCTGCTGCTTTGCGTAGCTCGTGATAGATATCAATCAAAGTATAGATATCAGTCAATATGATATTCAACATATCATCACTAGTGCCTTCAACACCAAAATCAGTTGCTCTGCTAGTTGAGCATACTTGCATTAGCATATCTGGCATCAATGCTCCGCAAGTGCGTAATTTCTCACCAAGTGTGTCTATGTTGTCTTGCAAGAACTCATAAATCTTCTTTAATAGTTTGTGGTCTTGGTAGAAATTTCTGCCTTTGATGTTGACATGGGCTGCGTGTGTTTTGTAATAAACAACAAAGTTTGTTGCAAATGTTTCTTCTAATACTTTGGTTAATTCTGTTAAATCCATTTCAGTTCCTCATTATCTTTCGTTTAGTGGCTTCCAGCCCTGTGCTCTGCGTTGGGCTTCTGCTTGTTTTAATATTGCGATTTCTTCTGGACTTGTATATAACAACTCTTTGGCCATCATTGCTGCTGGAATGTATTTGCCAGCCAAACTTGATATTCTGGTCATAAAATTACTAGTAGTTGGATTAGCAAATGCTTCTGCCGCTCCAGCTTCTGTTGCTAGTGTGTCTGGTAGTTTAACACCATTTGTTTTGGCCCATTGAAGTTTTTGGTCATAGTTCATACCACCCAAATCACTTGCTGTTTTTAATGGATTTGGTGTTTTCGTAGTATGTTCGGTAAGAGCATTATTAAGAGCATTTTCTTTTGCTGCTTGCGCTGCTTGTTCAGCACTGATTTGATTTGCTGTTGTATTTGTTTGTGTGGGAGCAAACTGTCCAGTTTTATTAATATAATTTTTGGCTTGTTGATATGTTTGTTGAATGCCACTATACAATGGAGCTGCTTTAGCAGCGGCTGTTGGAGGAGGCAAACCTAAATGACTTGCTGCCAAATCTGCTGCTGCTGTGCCTGGATTTCTTGCATAAGTTTTAATCAAATCACCAGCAGATTGTGCTGCCCCACTGAATGTGGGACCAACAATACTTTTACCAGTTTGGGCCATTTGACCAGCATTGTTTATAGCATTTGCTGTGCCTTGCATTATATTGGGTGCGTTTAGTCCCACTGCACCTGCACCAGCAGCCGCTGCCATATTAGCCATATCATTGGAGTTATCTGGAGCAACTGGTGCTTGAGGTTGTGCTTGAGATTGCGTAGTCAAAAATTGTTGAATCTGCTCATCACTAGTGCCATCTGGAACATCTAGTGTAAAGCGTTCTCCATTTTGCTCAACTGTTACTCTTTCGGTCATTGTATTCTCTCTCTACTAATGATTCTAATTCCAGTGTTGCTACTTGTAACTGGGTTAGCAGCAGCTCCACCTGTTCGTGCTTGTGATTCAGCAGCAGATTGCGCCTTACGAATTATTTCAATAGATTTTTGTAACCATTGTTTTGTATATTGTGGATCAGATTTTTCAGTTGGTTTGTTTTCAGTCAAGAATTGTAGTTCTTGATTGGTCAAGTGACCTTTGATAGTGCCCTGACTTGCTGCGCCACCAATAGCTCTGACTGTATCCATAATAGAACGAGTATTGCGAGCATCTTCTGTTTCAAGTTGTGTGCCAATTGCCTGTGCAATAGGACCACGACCACTTATGACACTCAACTCAGGACCAATGTTGTGTTTACCAGTATCAAGCAAATCAATTGCGTGTTGAGCCTGATCGATTGTGTTGGCTGCATTACCAGCGTTGGCCACAACTTCAGCATTGCGTTTAGCAATTTCTTTGTTTGCTTCGTTAAAGTTTTTAGTTCTATCTTTGAACTGTTGTGGTGTTTCTGTTTCATAACCAGATTCACGAAATTTTGGTTGTGCGATTGCTGCAACAGGAGCTTGTTGTGGACCATTCGGAGCATTGGCTGCTCGAACCAAATTCGCACTCGCTGGAGCTGCTGTTTGAACTAAATTACCAGCTGCTGGAGCTGCTGATTGAGTTGTTGCAGCCGGAGCTGGCTGAGCTGGCTGAGCTGGCTGAACTCTTTGATTTACAACTGGATTAAAGTTACCACTTTGATCCGCTTGAACTGGCAAGCCGCCATTGTTCATATCAACAAGTCTGCCTCTGTGTGGACCATAACTTG
>Ga0208497_1000172_pt1 | contig 35036 bp, 28 predicted proteins | sample CryBogCBE25Aug07_FD_184555 | JGI IMG/M metagenome (GOLD analysis project Ga0208497, IMG submission 184555) | Freshwater microbial communities from Crystal Bog, Wisconsin, USA - CBE25Aug07 (SPAdes) | ecosystem: Environmental > Aquatic > Freshwater > Lake | place: Crystal Bog, Wisconsin, USA...
TTTCTTATCTGTTTGATATTTGATAGACAGTTTAATAGCCGCATCGATTGCATCATCGCGGATCTTAACATTGTGGAAGCCTTCATAGTACTTCTTGATACCTTTAAGAATCTGCTTGGTAACTTCCATGGTTGGCTCGTCAACAGTAATACGTTGGAAACGACGCATCAATGCACGATCCTTTTCAAAGTGCTTGCGATATTCTTCCCATGTAGTTGAAGCTACAACTTTAATATTGCCTTTGCTCAGTGCAGGTTTCATCATGTTAGCGAGATCGTTAGCTGAGTTGCTAGCAGATCCAGCACCGGAGATCATGTGTGCTTCATCGATGAACAACACAGTCTTGCCTTTCTTTTGTAGTGCCTTGATAACGTGTTTGAAACGCTCTTCAAAGTCACCACGATATTTTGATCCAGCTAGCATAGCTGAAATATCTAGATTATAAACAGTATAATCCTTTAGGAAATCTGGAACTGCACCTTTGACAATATTAAATGCAAGTCCTTCTGCAATAGCTGTCTTACCGACACCTGGGTCACCGACAAGGATCACGTTGTTTTTACTGCGACGACCTAACGCAAGAGCAATATTTTCTAACTCATCTACGCGACCGATCACCGGATCAATTTTGTCTTTTTTAACAGCTTCGTTTAGATTAGTAGTAAAGGCTGCCAATGCTCGATTACTTCCACTATCGCCTGGCCCGGATTCTTCTTCGGGATCTTCAATAGCATTGTTTACGTATTCATTAAACTTATCTTTGTCGATGTTGGCTTGCTGAATAAAGAATTGAGCCCATGAACGTTTCTCACCCATCATGGCAAGGAAAACATCTGTAGGTTCAATACGCTGACGACCGTTAAACAAGACCTGTGTAAATGCACGATTGAGTACACGTTCGACAGCCTGCGTCTTTTTAGGTTTAACTACTACATCGGCAACTGTGATTTCGGTGCATTTATTTTGTAGATAGTCTTGTAGTTGAGTTCTAAGATCGTCTACATTTGAACCGTAGCCCTGAACAGCACTACTAAAACTCTCATCTGCTAGCATCGAAAACAATAAATGTTCGATGGTTAGATATTCGTGATGTAATTTTTTGGCAGTTTCAATTGCACGTTCAAAAACTGCTTGTAGGTTATCACTTGGTTCAACCATTACTTTTTCCTCTTCTTTTTTAATAATTTCTTTTTTGCTAATGCTAGTTTAAGTGGACTAATGCCGTCTGTGAAACAGACACCATCTAGATGATCTAATTCATGTTGGAAACATCTAGAATCAATCCCTTCAAGTTCTATTATACACTTATTTCCTTGCCTGTCAAGGTACATGGCAGTTATTTTATTATCACGTGGTACTTGTAAAAAAAGATCGGGAAAACTCAAACACCCTTCTTCTCCGTGTACCTTAATATTATCGCCAACAAGAATAGTTGGATTAAACATACAGAACGGAACTCGATCTTTAAGGCGGATTGCAAATACCTGTTTCAACAGACCAACTTGATTTCCAGCTAGACCTATACCATTACTTTCAACCATAAGTTGAACCATATCAATTTCAGTTTGTTTGGCAAGTTCAAAATCTTCAGGAGTTTCAAACCTCCACGGTTCAGCTTTTTGTTTTAGTATTGGATTAGGATGTTTGATTAATTGCATCGTTGAGTCTTTTTAGTTCTGCGATTAGCATTGGATTAGTAACGGCTGGTGTTTTAATTTTAACAACACTGACAAATCTTCCTTTATGGCCGTTGTTTACGTTTGGAAAACCGTGTCCGCCGGCAGCATATTCTACACCAGATTCGACTCCTGCACGTATGTCTAAATCTAATTTAGTACCAGCTAGTGTAGTAACTGATTTTTTACAACCGATCATAGCCTCAATAGGAGTGATCTCAATACTGGTGAATACGTCATCATTTCTTCGTTCGTATCTTTGATCAGGCTGTACAAGCACAGTAACATTAAGATTTCCACGCGGTGCATTAGGTACGCTATCGTCGCCCAGCCCGCTGTATCTAATTGTGTCACCGTGGGTAACACCGGGCGGAACATTGATAACAACATTTTGATTACGTCCGCTAGGTAATCTAAAATTTGCTTCTAGTTGTTTGCCGTTAAAACTTTCTACAAAGGTTATAGTACATTGGATGTTTAAATCTCTATTGCGTTGCACTTGTCTGCCACGCATGTGTCCAAATATATCTCCGAACGGATTTTGTTGACCTCCAAATCCTGCGCCAAACATATGACCAAATGGATCGAACCCAGCACCACCTTGATGGAAATGGAATTGTGGACCGCTACCATACTGGCGTTGTTGATCGTATTCAGCACGTTTTTGCGGATCGCTCAATATATCGTTAGCAACACTAATATCTTTAAATTTGGCTTGATCGCCACCTTTATCGGGGTGATGCTGATTAGCCAATTTTCTGTAGGCTTTCTTAATTTCTTCCGGGCTAGCGGTTTCGCTAACACCTAAGGTTTGATAATAATCAGTCATAGTCGTGAAAAAGCTCCATTAATAATAGTAATTATACTATCTTTAACGGAGCCTGTCAAGTTTTTGGTTTGTTACTTTTTCTTTTTAGGTGCTACTGTATCTGGCTTAGTACCCGCAATTTCAGTACCTTCGGCTTTCTTGTGATGCTTAACTTCTTTCTTTGCTGGTGCTTTAGCTTTTTCAACTGCCATTACTGGACTAGCTAAAAAACAACTTGTTACTAATAGTGCTAATAATTTTTTCATGGTATTTTCCTTATAGTGCTGGTTGATCAAATGTTGGAATAACTTTCTTTCCACTTGCATTTACTGTCGGTGCTGGCGGAGGTGTTGATCCAAACCCACCTGTTGACGATGTGCTTCCGAAGCCACCTGTTGGAGGTGTGCTTCCAAAGCCGCCTGTAGATGGTGTTGTTGAACCAAAACCACCGGTGGAGGAACCGAATCCTCCTGACGCAGGTGCGCCAAATGCTGGAGCCCCGCCAAATGATGAGTTGTTTCCACTGCCAAAGCCTCCTGTTGATCCGCCAAAGCCTCCTGATGACATACCGCCACCAAATCCGCCACTTCCCATACTTCCACCCATACCAGCTGGCACACCCGACATGTTGGTATTGTTAGTCATTGTTTGACTTGTTGCAGTTGGATTAGCCGCTGTACCTGCTAGCTTTTCTTGAGTACGACCAAATGCACTAATACCTAGTACCGCGCCCATTGCAATATGGAACAGGCCTGCACCTTGAAGTGTTAAGGGATTCCATTGTGTGATCGGCATGTGCATCATGGCCTGTAGTAGTGACCAACATACTGGAAATACCGCCATGTCTAATAGACAAATCAACATGTACATCCAACCCATTGCTGGACGCCATAATTTTTGCATCCATTCCGGATCTCTTTCTTTCTTTTCTGCCATAGTTCGCTCCTTTTGGCTTAATAGTAGTATTTATTTCAAACTGTTGTATATCTTTTGTTGGGTGTTATACCAGTTAATCCAGCTGTCGACACTATCTTTACAAGTATAATATTGACCATAATTATCTGCTACTACGGGCAACACTTCGCTTAACTTGGTTGTGTCTGGAATTTGCGTTAGATCAGGGCAAGCAACTAACATGTCTTTAGGAACATCTGGAAATTTTGCAACTACTGGCACATTACTTGCACACCCTGTGACTAATAGTGCTGTTATTAAAATGAGATGTTTCATTTGTTATCCTTTTTAAGAGGATTTTTAGCCGCATCATTTAAATCTTTAAGTGCTTCTGGAGCAACTTTACATTCTGCATCGATGATCTGAGTATCTTTAACAATACGTTCTTTAACGGTAGTGATATACTCTGTACGCACTTTGGTTTTTTTAGCACGTTCTGCTTCTAACTTAGCATTGGCATCTTTACTTTGTAATTCTGCCGCCGCAATCTTAGCATTGGCTTCTTTAATTTGCTCCTGCCATACTGCAGATACTCCGTCGCCACCACACATGAATGTACCACCTAGACAAATGATAATGCACAATACTTTAACTGGTTCTTTATAGGGCTTTAAGAATGGTAGAATGGTAATAATACCGGCAAAGAAATATCCAAATCCTCCGGCACAGGCAACAGTTAACCATACCCAAAAAGGTATAGCTCCTATAATGTGTTCAATTAGCCATCCAAACATATTAGCCTTGTAAAATCTGGTGTGCAGTACTAGTATGTTGTTGACGTTCTGTTAACCCCAATGTGCCACCGTTAATCTTTTTAGTCAAACCTAACACATCGCCATTATCTGCTAGTGCGTTTAGATTATTTGCTTCCCAGAACCAGCAAGCTGATTGCACACAACCTTCAAATGTTGTTAGAAATTCTGGAATCTCTTCTAATGGAGTATCAATACTTTGAGCAAAGCGGCTGTAATTATCTTTGCCTGTAATCTGAATTAGACCGCGTCCACAGTATTTAAAACCGTCTCCTGATTCTTCTGGACCATTTCCCATACGCCCACCGTAGGCACGATTAGCAATCTTTTCTGGATTGTGTGCATACTCGTTAACATTGCTTTCATTGAAGTAATGTGGCCAAATTTTAACTAGTGTTTCTGGACGATAGTTTAAATTTTCAACGATGGCTTTGTAACCAGCTGATTCGACCATTGTTTGCCCCATAAAGCAAGCAACACGTTCTAGTGTATTAATATCGTAGTCAGGCAATACCTTACATAGTGCTTCATACCAGTGTTCTGAATATGGATTGTTTTGTAGAATTGCTGTGCATTTTTCTAAACTAAAATCAAATGTAAATCCGTCTGCCATTATTTTACCCTTTTTAATGCAACGGCCCAACCGTTGTTTTCAAATATAAATGTATTGCTGATCTTATTAATATTATAGTTACCGATAACTTTAGTGAGGAACATAACCTCAGCCATATCCTTAGTTTCTAAAATAATAGGACCTTTAATACTATCATATATTTCTTCTTTTGTTCCACTATTTATAATATCAAATGTTACAGTTCCACTATAAGTTCGTTGAAATGTAATTGATTCGTCTAATACTGCAATCTTATCTGCATAACTGCGTTTAAAAAATTCAGTAAAATTATTTAGTTGGTGTTCTTCAGTTGCAAGCTCATACGAATTTTTATCACCAGGCACGATTTCTTTTAGTTTCTCTTCGGTTGCATCTTGACTTTTAAAATTTTTAAAATAACGAAAACGTAATGATTCTAAACCTGTAATTTTTTTAACACCTTCAACAATTTCAAAAATCTGAGAAGCTAGGTGGCGTGTACGTTCTATTTCGACAAACACAATCCATTTGCCGTCATCCGTTTCACCAGGTGTAGTATCAGCATCTAGTACAAAGTTATAGCCCATCTCAATGAAATTTTCTAAATCTTTAGCCGCATCTTCGTGATCAACAATAAAACTAACAACGCAAATATCTTTATCGTCACCTATTTTACTTTTATAACTGTCGATATCAAATACTTTTTTAACTAAGTCTCTAAGATCATCGGCACGTAAACTTTCATTTATTTTCATGCTGGTGCCCCGCCCGGTGCTGGAGGTGCTCCTGTTCCAGCTACTCCTGCGCCTGGTGCCATACCAGCGGCTGGTGGTGCTGTAGGTGCTTGTGGTGCTGGTCCTGCTTGCGGAGTAGTACTATCAGTAAGAACTGCATCCTTATTATCGTTTTTCATTTTATCCATGTAACCTTTGTAGATATCAAAAGCTACTTTTTTAGGCATAGTAACTTCTACAATCCATATAGGTTTACGATCTAGTTTACCTTTTTTAGTTCCAGGACGTAGGTCGTTTTCTGTTTTAATTTTACGTGGTTCTAATAAATGACTCTTTTGATAAGTCACTTTACAACCTAATTCTGTTAGTCGTTTGCCTGCTACTGGATTAGGCATTTTATCTTGCGGCCACATAAAGCCAGCAGTTATCCAATGGCGATCTACTTTTGGTCCGTAGGCTAATTCACCGTCCTCCCAGTTTTCGTATACATAGATATCCATTTCTTCGAAAACACGTTCGAAATCTTTTAAAACAGCAAGGGTACTGTTATTTTCATACAGTTCTTGTATGTTTTGTATAACGTCTAAAATGTCATGGTGCATGTTGGTGTCCTAGAATCCTCTATACTTATTTAGCTGGTTCGAAATCATAACATATCACTTTATTATTTTGTGTAATCGTTAAATAATAGTGTAGGACCTCTGTAGTTATCAAAGGCGGTCACTACAAGTCCTACTTTAACTAGTAAAGTAGGAGCAACTTTAATGAGTAAACAACGAGTGAAAAAGCGTTTTACATCAGAAGTTAATATCATTGATTTTCAGCCGTATCTTCCGGCAAAAAAGCAACGTGTGTCGATACAGGCACGTAACGCTAATCAGAAACTATATCTCTCAAAATTGTACGCAGAATCCACTAGCATAGTGCTTGCTATTGGCCCTGCCGGCACGGGTAAAACCATGTTGGCTGTACAGTATGGAGTTAAATTATTTCAGGAAGGTAAAGTTGACAGAATCGTGGTAACCAGACCCGCCGTGTCCGTAGATGAGGATTTAGGATTTTTACCAGGTGACTTAAATGAAAAGATGGCACCTTGGACTCGTCCTATATTTGATGTCTTGGGCGAATATTATCAGAAAAAAGAAATAGCAGGAATGCTAGAGGAAGGTGTTATTGAAATAAGCCCACTTGCGTACATGCGTGGACGCACATTTAAGAACGCATACATTGTAGCAGATGAAATGCAAAATGCCACAGTAAATCAAATGAAAATGCTACTGACCCGTTTAGGAGAAGGGTCTAAGATGGTAGTGACAGGAGATTTGGCACAGGCAGACCGATTGAGCGATAATGGTCTGATTGACTTTTGTAATCTGCTAGAACAAAAAGAATATCTGGAACATATCGATATTATTCGATTTGATGCCAAGGACATTGAACGCCATAATGCCGTGAAGGAGGTGTTAGCGGTTTATGGAGAATGATATAATGTCATAAAAAAGGGCTCTTAGGAGCCCTTTTTGTTTTACAAGTGTGCTAGACGTATCAGTGTAGCCGCTAGATTAATTTCGGGATCCATCACCAGTGCGTGATCGACTAATCCTGCTTTAATGATAAGAATTGCCTTGTCTTGCTTTTCCTCGTCACCAAATATTTCTACGTTGTCATACAACCATCGATAAATTTCATCCATCTCTTCTGGTAGAGCTTGCCCGCATACAAGTTTACGTGCTTCAGTAATTTTACCTGCTTTGAATAAGGCAATCATTTCTACTCGATAATCTGTACTAGAATCTGTAGTTTGTGGATTATGCAATACACCATCTATACTATTTTGTTGTACGTTGTTGATACATTTACGCAGGTCCGGATATGTACCTTTCACATAAGTGTCTAAAGTGTCTAAGTCAAACTCGACATTTTCGTTGACTAAAATAGTTGCTACTCGAGCAGTAAACTCTGTCAAGTCTGTTTTGTTGATATGAATACGCTGACAACGACTATGGATCGCTGGCAAAATTTTATTAGGGTAATTGCAAGTTAGAATAAACCTAACAGTATTTGAATAGTCTTCCATTAGATTACGAAGTGCAGGCTGTACTGAATTAGGATTCATAAAGTCTGCCTCATCAATTAGTACAACCTTAAAAGAACCAAAACTCATAGTCTGACAAAAACCAATCAGTTTGTCTACCCATTCAACCTTACGTGCTTCTTTACTTCCGTTAGCATACATTACATCTGTATCTTCGACACCTAACTTGTTAATTAGTATTTTGGCCAATGTAGTTTTACCTACACCTGCATTACCGCTGAATAACAAATGAGGAATTGATCCTTCCTTGATCCAATGTTCGACTTGCGCTTTTTGATGATCATCTGCAAATACATATCCGTCTAATGTATCCGGACGATATTTTTCTACCCATAATTCTTTCATAAAATTCCTAGTAAGGTGTGTAAGTTCCAGCCTGTTAAAAATGCCCAGAATATAGCTGGCCCGATTCTGTAATCATCATATGCTTCTTTAGTAAAGTATATAGACAGTATAGTTACAATTATATTCAGTATCTCCACGACATTCTCCTTTTGTTTATTATACAAAAAAAGAAAGGGCTAGTCAATAGCCCTGTCGTTCAAATGTAGAAGATTAATATTCGAAACTAGGTCTTGCAAATGAACTTGGATCAACAGTTGCATGAGTTACAGTACTGTGAGCACCATAAATTACTTCGTTTGGTTTTTCATCAGCGACTGCTAAAATTGCTTTTGGATCACCTCTACGAATAACAATATCATTACCGTCATCGTCGAGGACTGTAAACCCACGTGACCAACGACCGTGTTCGAATAAACACCAATCTCCAGGTTTGACATCTTTCTGTTCCGGACCCACTGAGTGTACTTTGCCCCAACGGCTTTTGACGCCTTCACTCTTACCATCGTCGCTTAATAGTACTAGTCCGCTTTTGGTTGTTTGTTCACCAAAATCCATATCTGTAATAACAATGTTATCGCGGATCGGTTTTAGTTTGCTTAGTAATACTTTTCTACTCATTCTTCACCTAACGGATCTTGATTTGCTACATCTTTCTTAGCAACAACTGGAGCAGGTGCGGGTGTTGCTACTGGAGCAGGTGCTGGCACTTGAGGACGCACATTTAACTGATCCGGAACATCTGATACAATTTCTTCGCGTTTTTTAATTATAACGCCACCTGGGCCTAATTTGTCTCCGCGAGCATTTACCTTGGCATTGCCCACCGCTATGGCCATTTCATTTTGCTTCATTAGCTTGAACATGTCAACTGGTTTGCCGCGAGCACTTGTATAAATTTTCTTTGCTACCATATTAATCTCCTCGATTATAATACTACTTATCTCAGGAATTCCTGCCAGTCTAAATTATATTTGACTGAATCTATTTGATGTACACCTAGTAAGTATAGTACAAAACTGGCTACACTAGACCCACGTCCTACACCCCAAACGATACCATTTTCGTTACAGGTATCTACAAAATGTTTAGTCCATTGTAGCAGTGGAATCATTCCCCGATCTGTATAAGCCTTCATTTCATCTAAAACTCGGGCTACTTGCTCAGGAGTTGTACATCTAGACAAACACCATTCTTCAACATCAAAGTGACGATATTCTTCGGGCATAAACCAATCAGTTTGTAGTGCTTGATCGAAATCTGCTATATCGATGGAATTTAATTGGTCATTAAATCGTTGGAATGTAAATCCAGCAGTTTGCTCCAACTGTTCAATTTCTTCAGTATAGTCTACTGTAATATCTTTGAGGTTGGTCAGCTTTCCTTGATATAGGAATTTGAATATATCTACTGAATTAAAAATAGGGTTACCGAATTTATCTAGGCGCATAGCCTATATTTTACTGTACGTTGATTAGTTTGTCAAGATCTTTATTGCGGTTTGCCATCATTTTTTCCCAGGCTTCCTTTTGACGTTTGCTCAATTCTTCTTTATATGAATCCAACACAGCCGCTATTTGGGCTTTTACTCCGGTATTGTTAGTCATAAAGTATTTTTTGGTTAGATCACTAATCTTAGCATCAATCTCTGAGTCTTTAAGTTTGGCTAACTCTGTAACTAATGGGTGCATCAGTATGCTCCTAGATATCGTAGGTATACATTAAGACCACCGTTCACAGTCCATGCTTCGACAACCTGCATCTTTGAACTATTATTAGAAGTCAATGTTGCAGTTGCTATTGCTCCAGTACCTCCACCTCCGTTAATTACTACAGTTGGTGCAGTAGTGCCTGGAGTATAACCAAGCCCTGGATTAGTAACTGTGATAGCACTTATGCCGCTAGATATAGAAGCCGTAGCTCCTGTGCCGCTGCCTGTAATAGCTACTAGATTAAATGTTCCTGAATATGGACCTGTTTTAACTTGATTGTTACTACTTAATACAGTTAATGTACCGATTGGACCTGTTGAACCTCCGCCGGTAATTGTTGCCACGTTTAAAATAACATGGGAATCAGCTACCATTACTACTTGATCTCCAACAGCAAACCCAGTGCCGCCCGATACTACAGTTGCCCTTACTACCTTGTATGAAGCAGTGGCTGTTGGGGTAATCCTCACAGTACTGGTATCTGGAGTACCACCGGTAAATCCAATAGTCACTGGTGAAGTGAATCCAGTGCCTGCCTGTGACACAGTAATACTTGCAATACTTTCTCCACCAACAGTTATGCTTGGTGCTAATACACCACTAATAGTGCTTGTTGGAAAAGCTGAATCATAGGTTATGTTACCGCCTGATGAAGCAAATGTAGGATAATAAGTTACACCAGCAGTTGTATTAAACATTACAATAGCATTTGAATATACTGAAGTTCCAGAATATGCAGGCCAATTAGCAAATGTCATTGTAACATCGCCGGATAGGGTAAATTCTTGTACAGCCCCAACAGTTAAGTCAATATTCTTAGCACCTGACACACCTGCTGATTTATATAGTGTTCCTGATAGTTGTTGGTATAATCCGTTGCTAAGTGTGCTACCTAACAAGTTGTTTACAACAGGTACCGGTGATGTTCCTAAACTAGCACTAAGTACTGATTTAGCTTGTAGATCGCTTATTTCGCTAGCCGCACTGGTAAAGTTTGATGCGATTTCGCTAAAATTGTTTCTAAAGCCCTGACTATCGTTGTCTTGGCCTGCTATGGGAAAGTTTGTGTTTATCACACTTGAATTTATTGCACTTGTCATACGGTTATCCTATCATCTCTAAATATAAGGTATTTATCGCTTGTATCACCTGTGACAGCAGAGATGGTAAATCTATCCACAGTATAATCGATATTGTTGAAATTAAACCCGTTAAACGCTATGTTTGTAACAATAGTGCTGGCAGTTCCTGGTTTACAGAAGCATAATGGCACACACAGTACATACCCTAGCTGTGCTTTGCTTCCTGATTGAATACTACGCATCCAAAGAGGCAAATAATTACGTTCTGACAGTGCTGGAACAGATACTTGTTGACCATTTACTGTTTTAAAATGATCAGTAGTTTGGCTTAATCTTGTTTGCCAATTGGTTATACTGCTTGGAAAATATACATCGGTGTTCGAATTACTCGATTGGTAACCAGTACTATCAACGGTAATGTATGGATTTGGTCTAGCAGAAATTGTACTTTCATCTATTGTGATAGTTTGAGATTCAACGCTGGTTGTTTTGATCGACAATGGCAAATGCTTGCCATTAGGTTCTAGAGGATCAATCATCTGCACATATACAACTTCATAGATTTCATTACCCGTACTCGGATCTACTGCCACGGCAGAATTAACTGAACCAAATTTAAATCTTTTCTTTTTAACTCCAATACCCATCGCACCAACATAGGCCGCGGCGTTTTCTGTTTGGATACCGGCATATACTAGCATGGTCAACTGTTGTTGTATACCAAAATTTTTGTCGTTAGTTCTATAAATGCTACTAGGAGTAAACACACTATTGTTATTGATGAACGACTGCCATAATGCACGTTGCGTCGGAGTTAAGAATGGCTGTGCAGTTATGTTACTATAGGGAACTGTATTTGGTGTAGTTATTGATATAGTAAATTTTTGTGAAATGGCACTGTATTGATATTGGTCGCCGGCAGTTACAGTAAATGTATAATTCCTATCTATAGTAGTTGCACCATTGTCAAATGTTTGATTGTTATAACGTACACCGTGTATGTCTGTATCGTGGAATGTGGTCAGACCCAAAACACCGGTGCTTGAATTATAATATTGATTAGGTGTTCCTACAATAGTACCATCTAAATTTAATGTTAGGCCTGGGGGTAATTTTCCATCAATTAATGAGTAAACTATAACAGCATCTGAAATAGTGCTGGTAGCATTTATGGCCAACGTACAAATATAATCTGCAGGAATAGTACCTAATAGTGAAGGACTATTCCAGGTAAGTTGGCTTGTTATAGATCCGAGGATAGTAATATTAAATGATTTTACATTGAATAGTTGTTCAGTGTCATCAGCATTAATTCTTGTGGCAGTTATTGTAAAATCGTATGTCTTAGTTATAGCAGGTTGATACGGCATACGTCCGTATATTTCTCCGGTATTAACGTCGAAGGATGTTCCTAAAGGTAATACGCTAGGTGAACCAATATAAAATGGCGTAAAATCTGGAAGATTAATTTCTAATGGTTGGTCAAGAGTTAATCGATAAAAACCTTCTCCATAATTATTAATAAATCCGCCACCGGGATATAACGATGATGCGCCCCCTGATATAGATCCTAATGATGCTATATCAGTAATTACAGTTGAATTACTATAACTTACTGAATATAAATTTGATGCAGTTACAGTATAAGTTCCATTAAATCCCGATGGAGTCGCACCAGTAACTGTAATTTGTTGCCCAACTTGAAATAAATTAGTTACTTGTCTTGCAAAAGATAATATAGCTGTAGTGCCATTACCGTAAACACTATCAATGGCCAACGGTTCAACTGTGGGATTTGCATAGGTAACTGAATTAACAGTACAACGAAGTACAGTATATGATCCATTGAATCCGATTGGAGTTACGCCTGTTACTACTATTCTTTCTCCTACGGTAAATGGAGGAGAACTTTGAAGATTAAAATTCACTGTAGCAGTCTTACCATTACCGCTAACGTTCTGTACTATTAGTGTATTAACATTTAAATTTTTTACAGTTGCTATTTGATAAAGTTTTTCAGTAGCTCCTGGAACGTAATTATTAAATGTTAAGTATTGTCCTACAACAGGAACCGATGAAAAATTAGTTACAGTAACATTATTGCTATTTGCTATATTGTCATTGATACCAAACTTTTTAGTAACTGCGTATACTTCACAATTCGTAGCTTCTAAACGAAACAAGGTATTTGTACTGTCATACAACACTATAGGTACCGTTAGATATGAATTGCTTCTATAAGTTCCTAAATTTTTATCACTAAGCCAAACTGGTGTTCTTAAAAATGTCGAGTCTGCTGTGAAACCTTGATCATTGACAAAACCATTATAACTCGTTGAGTCTGCACGGAACTGATCCGAACCGACTACAAATATTTTAAACACACGTTGGGCATATGAAATTCCATCAGTAACAGTTATTCGAAACTGATAATTGGCGTTTAAACTTTTAACTACGGTTGTTGGTGAGTTATAATCAAAATTTATGTTGTCGTATAGGTAAGTGTCAAATCCGTCAGTTGGTGGATTTGCAAAATCATATCCTGCATCATCGAAGAATGTATCATCAAATGCACCGTCTCCATTTTCAGGAGTAGTAATTAATTTTGGAGTAATGAATCCAGAAATAAGTCCAGCGTCGGTCATAGTTAACCCTGGAGGCAATGCGCCGTCACCTGATGCAATAAAATATTTTAAATTAGCTCCGATAACCATGTTTAGATCAAAAGCTTCGATTTGATAGCTTATGTAAGTACCATCTAGCGCATATAGTTGTTTGCTAGGTCCAACTGCGAGGTCACCAGCCGCCGTGATAAACTCTGGTGGACTTGCACCATTGACCTGCATACTAAATGTACGATCAGCAATTCTAGTGCCGTCACTTGCTCTAATACAAAATGTGTATAATATATTGTTGGCTATAATAAATGGATTACCAACAATATGATTTCCAGATATTCGTAGTCCTTCGGGCAAATTCCCCGATATTACTGTATATGTAATACCGTTATCGTTTTGTACAGGCAACGGAATATCGACAGCGATTTGTTCTTGAAACGGTTGTCCATTGTTTGTAAAAGTGTAGCCTGACGGTTGAGTCCAAATTGCTAGCATTTATAGTACCTTATGCACCGTTGCGTGTTCTTACTACAAAGAAGCTATGAATTCCAGTTTCAGTTGCAGTAAAAGTGTATCCGTTTATCCCACCATTTGACGACATGGTTCCAGTCGCAGTAACTCTAGACGAACCGATAGCAATAGGTGTGCTACCACTTCCGCAGAGATATTGTGTCACAGTTCCCGAAGTCCAACAATTGACTAATATGCTTCCTGAAAAATTATGGAAGCCAACAGTATCGCCATTGTTTAATGTTATTTTAGAAGAATCCGATGTTACATCGAATTGGTAACTACCTGGAGCACTTGTACTTGATATACTACCTGCCACAACTACATTCCCAGTAGCCGCATCGACTTCAAATGCTGTATTGTTAACAGCAAAATTACCAGTGGTGTATATGTATCCGCTTGCACTAATATTGTTAGCTGTTACAGTTCCAGTAAACGCTGGACTTGCATTAAACACTAGTCGACCAGTACCTGATGGATCTGTAATTATGTTAAGAAGTCCGTTGCTAGTGGTGGCCGCAAAGTTACCTAAATTATAGCTAGCGGTAGCTACAGTCCCACTTGTAGGTAATGTAAGTTGTGTGTTTCCAGACAAGTTAAAAGTTAAACTATAACCACCAGCTACTGTCAAATTACCAGTTAGTGTTAGATCATATCCTCCGGATACTCCTAGGGGATTTGTATCAAATGATCCAAAGTCTACATCGTTAGCAACTGTACCAAATGTTGAACCAAAGTCTAAATTGTAGCCACCTGTATTACTAGTAAAACTATTTCCTAAATCGATATCAAAGTTGCTGTTGTTGCTAATTAATAAACTTAGAAGTGAACTGTCTATTCTAGGGTCAGCGCCATAAATTGTAGTTTGCACATCTCCACCAGATATGCTAAAATTATTTAAATGCAAATTACCGCCTAATGTTGGATTAGTATCGGCTTGTACATTTGCAAATGTAGATTCTAAATTAACTGTAGTTGCAGTATTAGTTATAGCAACAGTATTTCCAGTGCTGGTTAATGTTTTAAATTCTAAATTGTTTATGTTTTGATCTTTAAAAACACCAGTACCACTGCCTAAATTTACAGCACCTGCAATACCTGCTTCTGTATTTAGGATAGCAAAATTAGCATTGACTTTAGTAAACGCGGTGCGCAAGTCATCGCCTGTACCATCGTTTGCGTATGTACCTAAATTAATTGTTTGTAATGACATGTTTTGCGCTCTCTTTTAATATTTATTGTATATTAGATCTTAACAAACACACTGCTAATGCTTGTGCCAGTACATGTATAATCTATTATCATAGTACTTGGAGCAACGCTAATTGCCACACTAGTACTTCCATTTGACGCTTGTGCCGCAGGAACACCGTGTGTTATGCTATAACTAGTAGAAGCTGTCGATATTATTAATCTTACAGTAACACCTGATGTATAATTAACAAAACTAATACTTAGATTGGTAGTCAGCGTAGTAGTTATTACACCATCAGACGCAAAATTAATATTAATAGTAGTACCTACAGCATTACGAACATTGTGGCTTTGTAAAGACACAGTGCTGGTACTAGGAACCCAATTACCTGCTGTTGGCGGATTCGGTTGATAAAAAATATAACTGTTTCCATCTTGACTATCCCACCATTGTTGACCTGGAGCAGGATTAACAGGAGCGATAGGCCCGATACTAAGTGCAGGTAATCCGCTATATAATTCAGTAAAATTATTATTAATTTTATTGAATGCAATACGTAATGGATCTCCTGCGCCGTCGTTGGCAGTGGTTCCAATGTTTATAAGTTGACGTGTCATTAATTTCTCCCTACTGCAACTTCAATTATTCCGGCTTCGCCGTAGTCTTTGTCTTCTAATGCCTTACCAATAATAGCACCTAATGTTGGATTCAATGCTTTGACAGCATATCCAGGTGTTGCACTTGTTGTTAGCATGTCGCCTTTCTTAACTCGACCTACTACTTTACATGGAACACGACCTTGTAATGCTATTAGATTTTTCAATCCAGGACAGTCTGCATACATGATATAGGCTGCCTTGCCTTGCTCACCAACAATACCTGCTACACGAGTATCATTAATCTGTGTAGTTGTTGTAATTTCTTTATCACCACCGAATACAACTACAGTGCCTACTTCGTATTCTGCATCACCTTCATAATACTCTGCCAAGTCAGCTGAGTAAGTGGCAATCAATGTCGATCCAGTTGCAAGAGTAAACTGTCCCTGGAATGTACAACCACCACCTGTGTCGCCTGAGTGGCCAGTATTACCGGCTACTATTGTTGTAGCAAAGAATTTACCAGCACTAGCATCAACTAATGCACCACTTAATGTAGTAGTTCCTGGACCAGCACCTATAGTAACACTACCACTTTGTCCAATGGATACTGCACTAGAGGTACCATTACCAATGTTTGTTGTACTATTTGCACCACCACCGAATGTTGCAGTACTGCTAGTACCACCACCGAATGTTGATAAACTATTATTTCCAGTACCGATTGAAATATTAGCACTTGAACCTACACCAATACTGATAGTAGGATTAGAACCAACTCCGATGTTAACAGTAGGAGTTGCTCCACCTGCTATATTAACTGTACTAGAAGGACCACCGCTAATAGTTACCGAATTAGTTGTAACTGGGCTGCCACCACCGGTAGTAGTACTGCTTGCACTGAAGATTTGCAAACCGTTCGGCGTAGTCATTGTTAAACTACCAGTAGCTAATGAACTGCCGTTTATACTTGCTTTCTGATTTAATGTTAATGATACAACGTCTACGTTGCCAGTTACCCCGTCTGCTTGTGGAATATAACCCGCAGTACCTACAGTTCCATAATTTAATGTATTATAACTATTATTCAACCCAGTTACAGTAGCACCATTGAATGTTCCATCATTAACGGCACTGACTATCATGATACCAGATTGAGTAAATTTAGAATTAACAATAGCGTTACCTTTGCTTACTACATTGGCAAACGTAATAGCACTTGGACTAGTAGAAGCGGCGTTTCCAGTAACTCCATTGAAATTACCAACTACGGTACCGGCAGCCATGTATGATAAACTAGACAACGGAATACCTGTAACTGATCCACTTGAACTTGCTAGGTCAACGAATCCATTAACCGCAGTAAACACATTACTGTTGAATGTTGCAAGTCCTAAACTGCTTTGTGTAAATGTACCAGGTGCAGTGTTTGATGATGCAGTAGCTGCCTGTAGAGTTAGCTTGCTTTGTTGAATTCCTGCACCTGCACTAACCATTGAGTCCACAATCACGCCTGGATTGATTTCAGTTGTTAAATTACCAGCTGTCGCGTTATAGGTAAAATTAATATTGTTTCCAACAATAGTACCAGCACTAGTTTGACTACCAGTTGCACTTGATGTATAACTTACTGAGCTTGTTGTTGGAGCAGGACTTGCCAACACAGTAAAGATACCGTTGTATGTTCCCGAACCACTAGAGTTTCCTACACCACTAACTACAATAGTTTGACCTGCTACAAATGGTACTGTTGATTGTGCTGTGAATGATAAAGTAGCAACTCCACCTGTACTAGATGCGCCAGCAGTAGCTAAACCAGCAGTACCTTGAGGAATATTGATATTTTTCCATCGAGCAGTTACAAATGTTAGTGCGTTTGCAGGTACACTTGAACTGGTTAATACAATCGGATCACCCCCAGATGCAATTGAAAGTTGAATCTGACTTGCACCTGCATTAATAGTTTTAATATAATATGTTCCAGGAGATATACCACCGTATCCGGTTAATCCTGCAATTATAAATCCATCTCCAACTTGGAAGGAGCTTATGCTTCCACTTGTTATACTAACTGTAACTACGTTAGTTGCAGTTGTTGTAGCGGTAATAGTTCCAGTAGTAGTATCATACACTAGTATGTTACCAGGAGCTGGAGTTGTTAGTGTTACATCTTTTTGGTTTGCTAAGAATCCGCCATTATCGACATAACCTTTAGTTGCCGCATCACTGCTAGCAGACGGATCTTTAAGATTATTAATAGTGTATCCGCCCATGTTCATGCTGGCCTTCATGGCTAACTGTCCACCTAATGACATATAACCGTTACCGATCAATTGATTAGATGGAGTTGGGGCACCACTATAGGTTAAACCTAATCGATAGTCAAGGAAACTACGAACAGCTGATTGAACTGGTACTTCGTTGGTTGCGTTATCCTGCATAGTACCGTCAGTGCTAAACTGTGTAATAACAACACCTTGTTTAAATCCTAAGCCAGATAAATTGCTTAACGCAATCGAAGCACTAAATGTAACAGTACCAGTACCTTGGTCAACTGTAAAATATGGACCAACACGGAAGATACCGTTTTCGTCCGTAGTTACATAGAACACTCGTCCCACAGTTTCTTGTAACACTTGGTTGTTTGGATTGATTGCAACGAAAGGAGGCCCAAAGATTGTATTTGGATAGTTACTGGTATTATATCCTCCAGTACCAATCGCATTAAAGTCATGACCTGTTGCACGGCAAGTACTGATGTTGGTAATAATTTGTCCTGGGGTAGACGCCGCATACCCAATTTTTAATGCACTATTGGACAAGGTACTAAATGGTTTGCTTAACCCAAGTGTCTGTGCTGATGTAGTTGTAACTTCTTTGGCGATTGAAGTAGTAGTATAGGTTCCAGCAGTTCCTGGATTGGCAGGGTACTTTAATGTAATACTAGTTTGATTACTACCTCCAGTAGTGGCTATAAATGTTCCATTATATAAGGTGTTAGTATTTCCACTAACGGTATAATACGCACCTTGTGTAATTGTTGTAGAAGTTATTGTAAATGCTACAGTATACTGACCACTACCGTCACCTACAGCACTTGGAGACCCGATAGCACTTAGTCCTGCAAGCGGAGTACCAAAGGTAAAGGTAGTTGCTATCCAAGTCATATATGGTGACACACCAGACGCACTTCCCGGATCAAAAGTTGAACCGCCTTGTGAAGTGCTAATTGAAATTTGATTAGTACCGGTGTTTACCGCAGTAATCCAGTATGGTGTTCCTGACACTAAATTACCCAGTGCCACGCCCTTAACTGGCGTAGTAAATGTAATTTGATTTCCAACCGTTAATGTTATACCACTTACAGTTGTAGCGTTTAATGTAACGTACTTCGTAGATGCATTAACTACACCTGTCACGGTTCCTGATATTGTACCAGTTGTTTTTGGATATGCTATTGTGACCTGTGTTGACACCGCAGGAGGAGCAGACACATTAGCTATAACTCCATTAAACGGAGTTGTCGACGAAAGATTAGCGACTAATACTGCGGTACCGTAGCTTGCAGTCACTGTCGGTACTTGAGTATAACCAAAACCAGAATTAACTATAGTTATACTAGCAATGTTATTATTTGCATCTAATACTGCGGTTGCGGTTGCAGGAGTTACTGGCTGATTGCTAGGAGAATTTGTAAATGTAATTGTCGGAACACCATTGGTATATCCACCGCCACCGCCACTCTTAACCGTGACTGTGCTGACAGTGGTTGAGAAGTTAGCAGTAATATTTGCACCTACTGGTATCCAAGCAGCCGGACTTACTGTAAACGTGTTTCCATCAGAGCTAACTGATTGCACAATACAGTTAGATGGTATAATAACATTAGCAGTAATTGTAACAGCAGTTGCACTACTCCATGAACCTGGGTTACTAGGATATGAAAGTGTAATAGTTGCAGTACCTGATGTTACACTAGTACTAGCAGTAGCAGTATAAGTTCCATTGAAAGCAGTAGTTGTTGCTCCTGATACAATGTATTGCGTAGTAGTACTCGGTGTTACAGTATCTAAAGTTGGTACTGCGACCGTGAATGTTACTAACCATGGACTACTACCAGATGTAGTAGGAACTACACTGGTGCTTACGGTGTATATAGGAGTAGATAAAATCATTCCTATGCTTATGCTAGAATTGTTAGCTACTTGGAACGTTGATATAGATGAAGTTCCAACGACTTGTAATGGGGATGCACTATTATTAAATGCACTAGTTCCTTGACCGCTAAGAGTTAACCAGCTATCAACGGGCGGTAGTGCAGGTGTTGGATTTGCGTATGTTTGTGTATTTGGTACATTAAATGTTACATATTCATATGTAGTACCTTGTTCGGCGATCACAGCACTTGCAAATGTTAATGCAAGAGGATATACACCGTTGGCAGCAAGATTGTATAATGGTGTTGGATCAATTTGAACATACGCATTAGATGCTGTTCCAAATACTATCGTATTTGCAGGCTGTGTGTCTGCAACAGCATTTAAAGTAATAGTATACTGACCACTTACATTTGGACCACTTACATTTGTAACATATTGGCCGCTGGTAAATCCTGTGCCTTGAACATATACATATGAACTAGTAGCTACAGTAGATCCGATAACACTGGCTATAGGAGTTCCGCCAACATTACTAACAACCATAGTAGTTGTGCTAGTACCACCACTAGAATATACGCCTGACCACGGACTGGTTGACTGGACATATTGTTGTACTAAATGTGTTCGACCATTCCATGTTGTAATATATGTCCCAGTGTTAAGTTGAGATATTACACTTCCTTGTGATATTGCAACAACCGCAATTTTGTTATCCCCAAGCAGACTACCTTGAGTCTGTGAAGCAAACCATATATAGGTATTTGTCGGAGTTATGCTAAATGTACTACTTAATGTAATAACGGTATTAGGTCCGGACGTAGTCGGAGTTCCTACAACAGTTATACCACCACTGGTAAATCCAAGACCACCAATGGTCATTCCTGCAGAAATAGTACCAACAATACTCGATGTTACCACGTATAATGTAGTTCCACTACTTAATGGAGTTAATGCCACTTTGGCATTAGCATATCCAGAAGCATATGGAGTTGGATCTGCACAATCAACTGCTGTTGGATCTGATGACAGTTGGTAATAGTTAAATGACGCATCAGTTTCAATAATTGCAGTAGATTGAGTTGCGTTACTAAATGTAATGATACCAGTTGGAGTTGATGTAGGAGGAGCAGTTAATGTTACTGCATTAATTGGAGAAAATATATACGGATTAGTGTCTGTATTTGAAGTCAATGCAACAGGAGTTCCTCCGATATTTGCCAATGGAACTGTAGTACTGCCTAATACATAAGTTGATGCAACAAACGTATATGTGCCAAGTGTTGTGTTGTAAGGAATACCAGTACCTTCAATTAGTTGTCCTGGATAAATTCCGGTAGAACTTGCTACAACAATTGACGTAGCGCCGGTCGACGTTACTGAAGGTACAGTTGTACTTGCACCTGTGCTCAAGGATGACACAGCATATACAGAGTATGAACCATTAAATCCTGTACCTGTCACTAATTGGCCGGCAGCAATAGATCCACCATTTGTTACGGCAACAGTTAGCACAGAACTTACATTATTGCCGTTTGTTGATAATCCAAGTGCGCTAGTTTGTGTACTAATTAAAGTTTCACCTGTTGATTCGGTTAGACTATAGTTAACAATCCTATAAACACTGGCTAAATTATTTGAATATTGGAAACTTGTACTCGGTCTTGTAGGATGTACAGTTGCAATATTGGTAATCTTTTGATTTTGTAATGCACGAATTGTAACAATTTGACCATCATACAATGAATACTGTAAACCGCTAGTACTGGTGCCGTTAGTACCTGCTGTGCTAAAATTTAATTCTAGTACATCTTGTCCGTTAAATTGTATACCGGCGTGTTGAACACTGGCCACAGAGTAACGAGTAATACTTCCACCTGCTAGTGTATGATCAATTTCTAATTCTGAATTATTAAAAGGAGTATATTGATATCCAGTTACATATACTGACAACGCCGGTGTAGTTGTAGAATAATTCATAAGACCGGCGGTTACACCTTGCTTATATACTCGAGCTGTTTGTAATTGATTATTAACTGTTGAAACACTATTAGGCAATTCAGTTAGGTCATAACCAGTAGAACGTAAACCATAATCACCGTTTGAGTTAGATCCTGCAACTGAACGAATTTGTCCACCATTCAATGCCCAATAACCAGTATGATTATAATAGGTAAATGTTGAAACTTGCTCAGTTAGGCCATTGTTGGACGCTAGTACACCGTAGCCTAAGTCGTTAACCATTGTGAAATCGTTGGCCAACATTGAACGATTGCCGCCCATTTCAATATTAATTTGTAAATTAGCGCCTGCATCAATAAAAGCAATAAGTCCAGATACTGGAGACGTAGTTCCAACTATTCCGGATTTGGAATTTTGAATATGATTAAAATCATTTACTAACGCACTATTACTCTGACCAGAAATAGTAGGTACGTTTCTGCTAATTGCTGTACCACCTACTATGGTTATCGTTGTTCCATCGATATTGTTGTTACCGGTAGCAAACGAAGTAGTTGACGTTGCTGTAGGGGTAGGACTAATATTAATACTACCACCAACATTTGCAGTATATGAACTTATACTGGTCACTGTTGCGGTATAGGTAGTACCACTAATTGCGTAACTAATGCTAGCACCATTAATTAAATATGGGTTCCATGATACATTTGTTAACGTAGCATTGCCGCTGGTTACAGTTGCTTGGAAGGTATCATTAAATGACCCGTCAGTTGCATAATCTATAATTAAACTTACTAAATTTGCAATTCTAGACTGTTCTGCACTTGTGGCATTATTTGAATTCTTTACCTGTACAATATTATTACCAGGCGTTGGTGTAACGGCACTGTTAATAATAATTGATTGAAGAACAGTATTCAAACGAACAAATGATGCTACACACATTTCTTCAGAATTACCAAACACACTTGAACCGTTATACCAGAAACTTTGTGCAATATCGTATGTCATGCTATTGCTATTATTAGTGCTGTTATTGTATAGTATATCGTAGGTAACAGCATCAATAATTAATCCAATGTCTCTTTGTGATTTAAGGCTACTATATCCTGTTATTCCACTTAGAGTGTAGTTGGCATTCATCCAAGCAACAATTTCTTGTTGTACAAACTGCTTGTTAGCCTGTAACAGAACTTGAGCATTAGTTTGACCAGTAGTACCTATATAAGTTCCGGATGCTGTTGGAGCAGTCCATGTGATTGTTGGATATGCACTAATACCGCCTGTTATCACAGACTGCATTAAATCAACACTGGCTTCAATTGAAAGTTGCCCTGCGGTATCTACAACACTAGAGCCTGTTAATGCGTTGATTGCATTACTAGCTTGGTCAATAGCCTGTATCAATAATGATTGTGTTAATCCTGAAACTTGATAATTTAAATTTGATGCAAAGTTCAAGCCCATTTTAGCACTTTGATAATTGCTACCAAACACCATGTCAAAAGTCAACGCATCTATAATTGAACTTAACTGAGTTTGTACAGTTGCATAAGTCCCGCCAAATGCCTGTTTAGGATAAAACGGAGTTGATGAATCTAGGGTTACCGTAACTTGAGGAATACCAAAGGTATATGCGCCAGTAGCAGGTGCGTTAAGAGTTGCGGTTATTGTGATAGTAGTAGTTCCACCCCAATTTGGACTTACATAAGTATAAGCCGGAACACCTGCTCCGGTTACTAGTTGACCAATAGCAACACCTGTTATGTTGTCTACTACAAATGTACTTGTACCGCTTAACCCACCGCTGACATAATTTGCAGTTGCCTGTGTAACAGATTGGTTATAGTTTGTTACATAATCAATTTGATATCGTTGTCCTTGAACATAGAATGAACTTGGAACTTGCGGAGCACGTACATCTAAACCACTATTTGCAGTACCAGATATAACTAAGGCAGTGCCGTTTACACCGTTAACAGCTGAAACACTAGTAATGTATCCATACAGACGACCTGTGAATCCATCAATCAGTTGCCCACCTGCAAAACGTGGTTCACTAATACTACCAATAAAACACGCACATTCTTGTCCATACGGTGATTTGGTTTTGATCTGTCCTTCTGGATCAAGCACCATCATGAATCCGCCATGGCCTTGTCCTGTAATTAATCTAATACGAGTAGCGTCATTACACAAGAATACGTCAATTAATTTGTTATTCAATGGTGTTGAATAAATGTTTGAAGGATCAGACAAGTAGTGTCGTCCGTATGGTAATGCACCGTACAGGTGCCAGGTACCTAGGCTAGTATTGGCACCACCGTTTCCGCCTGCAAGTGTATAGGGATTTATTTCATTAGATGTAAATTCATACATCACTGTCATGAATATTACATTACCACTAACACTGGTAACAACAGCCTTACCAGCAGGTGTATTAAATCCATCATTCTTAGTATCGCTGGTAGCGTCCATAAAGATCAGACCTACCCAACTATTCGAAGCATATCCTGTGGTTAATGTACCGGTGATATTTCCTGTAGTTGCGCTGAGTGTAATTGATGAAGCTGTAGATGAGTCAACTCCACCTCTATTTAAATACGGATAATTAATGACCCCGGTTTGAACTCCATCGTGCTGTACATCTCGATAAAAGAATGTAGTTCTCCATGGTGATTGACTGATACGGTCTAATGGACGTATTATGGTACGACGGAAGTCATCGCCTGCAATCGTTGTGTTTGTGGGTAACTTGATCGGAAAATCTTCATAGTAAATACCACTTTCAACAAAAATTGTAGTATTTAAATTTGGAACTGTTGCACCAAAATCTAATGTTTCACCACTAACGAAGAATCCAGGTTGAGCTAATTGAACAACCATAGTATCATATTGGCTCAATGTTCCCGGAACATATGATACAATAATACCAACTGCTCCACTAGTGTTACCAATTAAAATCTGTCCGGGCAAAATGTGTACGTCACCTGGTGTACCTTGGTCAACATACCCCCTACCCCCATTGGTAAATGTAACAGTATATAAACCACTTCCTTTATTAATTGAACTAGAAGCAACACTGCCATAACCGTTTTGAACAATGTTGAGTATATTTGCAAAATTTTGATTGTAAGTAGTAACGGCATTGGTAGCATCAGTTTTTGTATTATCAAGAAATTGACTTACTTGATATTGATATCTCAGTGCAGATACTTGATTTATCACTTGCAACATTAATTTGCTGGCAAATTTTAAACCATCCAATGCAACCGCTGATGAATGCTTGTAAAATGATCTACCCACATTAATACTTTGATAGTTTCCTCCCACTCTCAAGTCAATAGTTATAGCATCGACGATAGTACCTATGTCTTTATAATATAATGCTTGATTATAATTATATCCACCTGTATAGGTATTACTGATATTTGTAGTAATAGTGTTGGCGATGGTTGAAGCGTTTTGTGCAATAATCACATAAGGTTGATAAAATTCAAAACCAGAGTAACTTACCAATGCTGGGGTTGTAGGCGCAATCGTTTGATTTCCTATAACGTTTTCCATGGCTGTAAATAAGTTAGTAATGGCTTGTTGTGGAGCAGTATTACCACCAGCTGTGTCTATAACAGGACTTAGTCCTGTTGTGTAAGTAAAGGTTTGTGAAAGTGCATTTCCTACAGTTTTAGTTACGTTACTATTACCTGCAATTTGTCCTACTAACAAAGATAGTCTAGCTTGGATTACGCTTAGTGTAATTGTTTTTTCGGTTGAATTAGATGGAAAATTATCTAGCAATTGATTAACAGCAAACAAACTAGCAGAATTACAAGCAACGGCCGCTGTAGTGTATGTTAAATCATATGCGATAGCTTCGCAGATATATTTCATACTATTTTTAAATTGTGTCGAGCCAGCTGATGGCACAAAGCCACTATGGTTAGCAACCGTATACACATATACATCATTGGCTATAAAATCTACGTTAGATAAAATAGCATAGGCAGCACTCACATATCCCGGAACTGCACCACTCGGTGGATTAGAAACAGACGGAATTATCATCCCACCATTTGTAAATGTTGGACGAGGATATGAAGAATTAGAAATACCATAGGTCAACAAATTATTAATAACAGTAAACAACCCATTAACATAAGTTGATACGTTTGTGTCATTGATAATTGAGTTTGCACTACCAATGTTAGCTACAGCGGCATTACTTTGGTTAGTTGCCGCTGCCTGTACTGCTGAAAAGTTCACAGTAAGCAAATCAGTGCCAGCAAATGGACTAGTATCTGGATCAGTAACAGTTGGATAAGTCGGTTGAGTTGCACTGCTTATTATTGATTGTATCTCTGTAATATTAGCTATTATTGAATTATACAATGCATCTTGGATAATGGTGGTAGATGCTACTCCAGCAGTTCCGGGACTTCCAGATGTGTAGAGTAATGTAATAGACGTAGCATTGGTACTGGTGTTACTTGTACATTTGTAAGTACCATTAAATGCGGTATTGGTATTGTTTAGAACAGTATAGTATGCTCCGGAAACAATACTGGTTGGAGGAATGGTATAGGTTACTGAATAGTTAGATCCAGTAAGCACAGGTGCCCCAATAGATAATGGAGTAACATTACCCGCTGTAACTCCGGTTAAGGTTTGATTTGTATACTGTATTACTGTTTGTTGATATAGAACAGTTCCAAAAATATACGTTCCATTTGCCTGTTGAGTCAAATTGTTTGAGATGGTAATGGTTGTTCCTGATACACTAGTTACATAAGTACCGGCACTAATACCACTTCCTGTGACACCTTGATTAACCACAATACCGGCAGCTGATTGAACAACAAACGTATTAGTACCAGAATTACCACCGCTTACAAACGTAGTTGATGCATTTGTACCTAGGTTCGTATTTGTGATAATATTACCAACTAATGTTTTTAAATAAATTATAGCCCCGATATAAACGGATTTCCCTGCAGATGTGGTCGATGCATCTTCAAAAGTCCAGTATTGCATACCAGCATAGATGCTCTGCTGATTACCACCGTACATTAAATCATAGACCAAACTCCATATGATATATTTGATATCTGTTTTTAATGATGCATTATATGATATAGATGGATAGTTTGTTATTATATAGGCAGTAAGTTCTGCTTGTATGAAATTAATGTTGTTTAACAACAAACTCATTGCGCTAGTTTGTTCTGTTGTAGTACTAGTAGTTGAAGGCAATACTAGGGTTGGAGCAACTCCTGTTAAAATAATATTTTTTATAATAGCAATATTAGACTGAATTGATGCGATCGGTGCGCTGTATGTAGCCACACCTGCGATAGATTGTAGAGCTGTTGATAGCGCATCTAATTCTTTGTTAATCTGGCTTGGAGTTAAATTAATGCCGTAATGGCTGTAGTTTAAACCGGCTTGTATGCTTTGGTAATTGCTGTTGAATAGCAGATCCCAAGATAGTGCTTTAACAACAGATACAATATATGATTTTAGTAATGATGTGTTATATGAATAATTCTGTATTTGAGTTTGAATTTGTCCTATAGCGTCGGTAATCTGAGCCAATTGATTTACGATAATATTATTGTTTTCAGGATTGAACAAACTTGTTATCTGTGTAATCGAATTAAAATTTGTAGCTAATATAAGGTCATATCCGATACCATTAACTATGTTTAATAAAATGTTGTAATAACCGGTATCTTGGAATGCCGCTACATATTTCTGATTGATATATGCAACGGTTTCAGTTTGAATAAATTGTCTATTTGACTGTAGTAAAGAAGATGCATCATCGTAATAATGATTGCCTATGTTACTATAGGTGTTGCCACCTGCTAGGGTCACACCTGAAATAGTTGATTTTGTTTGAACACCGTTTTCAGTGTAGGCTATTGTCTGACGATAAGGCCCTGGTTCTATTTGACTTAACTCAACTAGAGTTTGTGCTTTTAATGCGGCTGCTCCGATAGTTTTATATGCGTAATGCCATGCGCGGCCTTCACGTCCTGGAGGAGTATTAGCCTGTGTATCATCACCACTACTTGTTGATACATACAGGTTAATACTGCTGTAATATGTATTATTATCAACATAGTATTTTGTAGCCGCTTGAAGATCGTTAGCACCTGTAGGTGTTCCTGCTCCTGCTAAAGGCGCCGGGTGATCGCTAAGATTTAAAGTGCCAATCATATTGTCACCTTCACGTAGCACTAGGTCTTGACGTTGTACGATTTCAGTAGCTAGATAATTACCAGTTAATGCTGGATTATAATCGCCGTCAACTACAGTGCCGGTACCAATACCGGCAGACGTGGCAGTAAATGTAATACCAACAGCATTAGCTGCCGCACCGTATAGTCTAAAATCAGTAGATCCAGTTGATACTATTTTGTAATAGCTTCCGGCTGTCATTGCAGTTGCAACTATAGATGGAGAAGGAATTTGTGGTTGTGGTCTAGATTTTATTACAGAACTAACATTATAAGTACCAACAGATGCCGGTGTATTAATAGTTCCCGGAGTAATATTGCTAGTACTTGCTGATATGTAATTTAAGTTGCCGTAGTTTACAGTAACAGCCATGCTGCCAATGTTTGCCTGTCCTGATCCATACACTCGGTTAAAGGTATTGATTAAATTAGCTGTAGGATCAACTAGCCCTGCAATAGTAAACCCATTAGCGTTTAAATCTTGAGTTAAAGTGGGAGCAGTATCCTGTTGCAGTGTAGATCCTTTTGTGGCAAGATTAATAGTATCATTGGTGTTAACAATAATAATACTGCCGTCAACACTGGTTAAAGTTCTCGCACTTAAAGTCGTACCATCTATATGGCTACCTACGATAAGTTGATCTTGTCCGTAGGTAGTTCCGTCGTTTAAACTACTAAGTGTAAGAGAACCACCTAATCCAAAAACAGAGTAAAGTTCATTAAAGTTTTGATTGACTTTAATAAACGATTCGCGGATACTGTCACCAGTACCGTCGTTGCCCTGTATACCTGTATTGATTACTTGTTGTGTCATTTATTAAACTCCGAAACTGCTACCGCAGCCGCATGTAGTTGTTGCATTGGGATTCTTTATAGTAAAACTGCTACCCATTATTTCTTCTTTATAATCTATTTCTGCACCTGTAAGATATTGCATACTCATGCTATCTACAAGTACTCGGAATCCGTCTAGGGGAATTTCGAAATCATCTTCGTTCGCTACTTCATCTAATGTGAAACCGTAACTAAATCCGCTACAGCCCCCACCCTGGACAAATGTTCTTAACGCTACTTTGGGATTGTTTTCTTCTGCAAGAATGTCTTTAATTTTGTCTTTTGCAGATGGTGAAATAGTAATCATAATGGCCCTCGATTGAGTATTTATCATTACCATTTTATAACCTTAATGTAAATACAGTTATGTTTATAGGAACTGAATTTCGTAAAACCCACTACGTGCGCATTAGCAGTCGTGGTAAAACCCATACTTACAGCAGGAATAAGACTGTAGTACTGTTTCGTTGTGACAGTTGTAGTACTTTATTTCAAAGAGATAAAGGATCAATGGATCCGAAAAGATTAAACAATAATTTTTATCACGTGTGTAGCGAGTGTGACGCTAAGAAGTTTGCGCAAAGCAAAGGGGTAGAAGCTCGTCGAGTTTGGGATATACCTGCTAGTAGCCTTAAGACGTTAGACCAACTTTAGTTTCGTGTATCAGGTGGGCTATGTATATAAGTAACATTTAAGTTATGAGTATCGGCTCCATTAGTAACACCAATATAATGCGTTGGGTATTTGGCAATTAGATGTTTTGCGTAGGCTTCTGCTTCAGGTCTAGTCTGGAATTGTTTTACTGGTTTCCAAGTTCGATTACTCAATCCGCTACCTACGACTCTACCCGCCTCATCGTGAGTATCAGCTATTTGATTAATTTTAACAGTAAAAGGACCTAAATCTTTTGGTTTACGCTTGCGTGGTTCAGGAATAGGCTTGCCGTCTGTTAATACCATCACCCAACTGTCGATAGCAGGATCATGGAATATTTCAGGTAAGTATCCCTGGCATTCTGCAATATCTTCTTCTGCAAATTTGTGTTGATTAGCATCATCATCTGCGTCATAATCTATTAACATATTGTGCTTAACAGCCATGTTGTAGATGTATTCTTCTACAGCATCTTCTCCTTTTTTGGCTAATTTTAATTTCTGTTCTGGAGTCATCTTCCTAAAAAGGTTAATGCCAAAATTTATAGCCTGGCGGAAATTGAAATGCGGGTTATCTAGTTCTGCTACACTCCCGCCCATTGCAACCATATCTGGGTCAGGCGGAGGTGCCGGTGCATCGACTCGGTCACCTAGTGCATTGTTCATAAACCCAACAAATTTTGGATCATTTATTGGTTTTTTACCTTCTTTAATTATTTCCCAGATTCTCATAATAATATTTATTTGTTAGATAGATTTTAACTTACTCGACCGACTCTAGAACCAATGACATTCCAGTTCATTATTTTCCATTGGTTTTCAAGATATTCTTTCTTCTCACTCTGATAGTCTAGAGCCCATGCATGTTCCCACCAGTCTACTAGTAGTATTATATCCATTTTAATCTGATGATTTTTTATGGTCTTAATGCTACCGTCTCGAGCTAGATATGCCCATCCACTGCCCTGTATTTTCATTGCTTCTTTTTCAAAAGCCTCTTTAAATTTGTCAAAGTTAGTAAAATATTTGTTGATAAAATTAAGAGCTATTGCTGTAGGCTCATTAGATCTAGAAGGACTTTGGAATTGTCTAAAATATATGTCGTGTAAAAAAGCCCCTGCTTCGTTAAAGTCCGGGTCACCCTCACCTTTGTTATAGCGATCAACATAACCCTTATACAATTCACCATAATGATAATCTATCGTAGCTTTACTCATGCTGGGAGCTAGGGCTGTTTTACTGTAAGGTAATGGTGTTTGCTCCAAAGTTTTAGGAGTATTGCCCTCATTCAGGCTAACATATCTAATAAAGTTATACATAATGATATTTATTAATAAATATTTTACAAGGAGAGTTATTATGAGAGAATTTATTAAACGAGTTTTTGGGTTAAAACCTAAGGCAGTAGAAGCAGAAGTTCCATACAAAGTGGAAACGCCAGCAACACCAGTTGCTGACGATGTTACTCGTGCAATGCTAGAATCTATTCCAGCACCAGCGCCTGCTGTAAAGCCAGCTAAAGCTAAGAAAGCACCAGCGGCTAAGAAGCCACGTGCTCCACGCAAGCCTAAAGCAGAGTAAGAGTTTTTGCTTGTTCATAAAGGGCAAAGCTAGCTAAGTTTTTACCCTTGCTTTCACACATAATATCATGTGTGTCTAAAAAGCTCAAAGCCCATTCGTTCGATGCTGTATTCCAGTAAAAGTCCGAATGTGCTCTGAGCTTTTGCTTTTTATAGCCGTCTAAAAGGAGTTGGGCATGAACAGGTGCGGTAGATTGGTCATGCTCCACAAGATAATCTTCTCTACTAACACTATAGTGCATAGTAGGACGCAGGCCACGCCAACTATCAACAACCTTGCTAACGCGATCATCTGAGGGGAGTATGTACTCACCTTCTCGAATCCAGTGATGGTGTATGTCGAGCACAATAGGAACAAGGTCGCTAATAGTAAGACAGTCATCTAACCCCCATGAGTTTTCTTCATTTTCAATAGTAATGGTATTGCGAGCTTCGGGTGATAACCGCCCGTATGCTCTGCGTATGCCTTCAGGGCCTTGACGGCCTGAAATGTGTACGTTGATTTTAAGGTCTTGGAACTGTTGTCCAAAACCCATCCAGCGGGCCATGTCCACATGATATTCAAACTCCTCTATACTTCGTTGAACGATACCTTCATTATCACTTGCCAAGACAGTAAATTGACCAGGATGAAAAGACAACCTAACATTATGCCGACGAGCAATATCACCCACTTCTCTAAAGTGCCGCTCGCAGTAGGCCACGACGTCAGGACGACGCCAAAAATAACTCCAGTCAGCTTGAGTATATACAGGTAGAATATCACTACTAATACGGACCATACGTAAATGTTCATTCAAAGTTCCTACTCTAGTTACAAGTTTTCGGGTAGATTCGATGTTTTGAATCATTAGGTCCCATAGCTTCTGTTCTGCTACTTCTTGAGGTTGACGACCAAGCCAGGCCACTGTGGTACTACCGGTATTGTACTGTTTAGCATCGTCATCTTTGTGGATGCCGTCGACCTGATGAGGATGGTCAATCCATTTACATGCGAAGCCTATACGTTTCATTACCAATGCCTTATGACGCCTAAGATTATAAAAGTGTTTGTAAGTATATATGATAACACAATTAAGGTACGAATGCAAGCAATTCGGTCCGATTCCTCGTCCGAACTGCCTGATTTTTCACCTAACGCTTTGGCCCAGACACGCCAAATTTTACGAAAGAAGATCCTCATTCCACTCACGGTGCCCTTCTCTAAAAGCCATATTGGATTGGGTTTCACGTACTTCTACACGATAGCACCACAAACGAGCAGCCTCGCCGGGTCCCCACATTTCTGGAATATAAACACCATTGACATACTTGTAAAGCATATCGCTTAGACCTTCGCAACCTAAGCGTGGCAAAATTACTACTTTAGCCATTTTCTTTTCTTGTAGCAGTTTGTATGTTTCCATTTCTGGATCATCTTCTGCTACAATTAATGTATGATCGAATTGATCTTCTAGTGTTTTCTTTAGTTCTTTTAAGCCGCCATAATCAGCCGCCCAATTACGAACGTCTAGATCATTTGTGCCAAAGTAGAATTTCATACTAAATGAATAGCCATGAATTAGATTACAGTGACTATCACTACGCCACTGGCGATAAGCGCATGGAAATGCGTCGTGATATTCTTTTGTGCTTTGATATTTGTAAGCGACTGGTTGTAAATTTGCCATTGTCTTCTCCTAAAAGTAGCAATGACATGCAGAGTTTATATTGCGGGATGAATGCCTAAGGCCGCATATACGTATTATATAGGTTTATTTATTTTAGTCAACTACTGATGGCACCAAATGCACTCCAAATCCCAGGAGTTCCAGATGCAGTGCATACCCAACCGACATAACTAGTTGCCTGAGGATTAGTGTTCCAACAGATGTCTCCTGTTTGGAAAGTACCAGTTGTTGGCGCTGTAGTACCATTTGTAAACTTCTTGCCGCCAATATTTACATCTCCATTTACACTAAATTGTACTTTTGGATCTGGATTGTTGATGTTAATGCTTAATGGTCCAAACACTTTTACAGGATGTGTTTGAATTGCTACATCACCAATTGTAGTTTGGCTAGCATTAAACTGCAATAGATTTTTGTTGTTAGCAGTTAGTCCTGTATTAGTAATAGCTAGAACAGAATCAGTATTGGCTAATGTAATTGAAGTTGCTGTTGTTGCACCTAAAGTTGTTGTTCCGGATACTTCTAATGAAGATAATACACCTACCTTTTGCAAATTAGAGTTAATTATAGATGGTCCTAACCCCATTGAGTTGATGGCCACGTTACCGTTAATATAGTAACTTTGATTAGCACCGATATCAAAACTTTCAGTAGTCCAAATTCTATCAGGTTGAGCCAACATTATAAGTTGTTTCGGACTACCAGTTCCTGACCATACTAAGCCTAGGCCATATACACTAGTGTCGGCTGTGGCATTAAATGTTAAAGGTTGTGTTCGATCAATTCTGTTGTCTGTTTGTATGTTAGTGGCAAACAATGTACCATACACGTTTAAACTGCCACCGCCATTTACCGGATCTCCGATATTAACAGCACCGGTATTCTTTATAGTGATACGAGGAATGTTATCTGTAGTAATTGCAAGATCGTGACTACTAAATGTTCCAATACTGCCTAGGCCTATCTGCGGGCTACCCATACCTAGCTCTACACTATTATCAACGATGCTTAAAGATAAATTAGGTTCCTCAGTACCGACACCAATACGATTGCTCATGCTGTTTACAAAAAGGAATTCAGCAAATGAAGCATTGCCTGATACTGATAGAGAACGCAATGTTCCTACACTTGTTAGGTTACTGTTTACAACAGCACCGCCTAGACTACTTGCAGTTAAAACTGGTATATTATCGATGCTATAGGACGAAGTTGCGGCGATATCTATTATGCCATTTGTCCACAATCTGCCACCTGATCGATACGCAAGTTGTGTGCTGCCTTGTCCCCAAGACCATGTAAAACCCTTACCGGCTAAATCGTTTTCTAAAATACTATTCCAGTTACCTACTTCGCTTGTACCTGTAGGTTCTGTTATTAAATTTTTAACATTGATTGTATCAACAGTTAACGTGCCGTTAATCTTATAGTCGCCAGTATGCGAAAACGTACCTGTAGAGTTCTCTAATGCGGTGTTTACTAGTTGTAGTATACTATCTTGAAGTTGGGTCATGGAAAATACTCTCTTATGGAGTATTTATCCATGATTTGATATAGCTTACTGTACTTTTAGCAGTATAGTATCTTCGTTAAGACGGCCGTTCATCTTAGTGTCTGTAGCATTAATACCGTCCAAGAACTTGCGTAGTTGTACTTTGCCAGCGGCTTTGAACTCTTTGAGCTTTTCCTCAGGCTTGCGTAGCGTCTTTTGAATACTTGCGTTCTCGTTAAAGTTCAAAATACTTGTACCTTTAACTGCTAAATCTTGGTATTCATTAGCAACATATCGTCCAAGTTTACGTGTTTTAGTGTTATAGACCCACAATTCCTTAGAATTGATAATGTCAGTAGGATTAATACTAACAAGTTTTAAAGGCTCATTCGACTTCATGTACTTGAGTTTAGCTACAATTTTATCCTTAGAAACTGTTTTAGTTTTGCGTGGCTTACGATTAACTTTGGCTTCTTGTGCCAACATATCACAAGCACTCATAATTTCTTGATAGAACGCAATCAAATTACGAATCTGCTTCTTGCTACGGTGGCTATAGCCCTCTTTAAGCTGTTCATCTGCTTGGCCGCTAGCCAACTCTTCAAGTTCAGCTAAATCACTGCTGTAGAGGGTTTTAATAAGTCTAGCATGTGCGGCTTTGACTTGTTTGCCCTTGAGCAAGTTAAGCATTTTGAATGATTTTGGATCAAAGTTTTCTGGATCTGCTTGGAAGCCTTCAATAGCATCTTCAATCTCTTCAGTCATTTTATACGCTGTTTCACG
>Ga0208497_1000173_pt1 | contig 35007 bp, 48 predicted proteins | sample CryBogCBE25Aug07_FD_184555 | JGI IMG/M metagenome (GOLD analysis project Ga0208497, IMG submission 184555) | Freshwater microbial communities from Crystal Bog, Wisconsin, USA - CBE25Aug07 (SPAdes) | ecosystem: Environmental > Aquatic > Freshwater > Lake | place: Crystal Bog, Wisconsin, USA...
GAATGGGAAACCGTGATGAAAAATCAGGAGATGGTTGGCGGTTTCATGGTCGGGGCTGTATTCAGTTGACTGGACACGATAACTATTACCACTTTGGGCAGTCAGTCCAGAGGGATATGGTCAAAGACCCGCAACTTGTTGCGACCCCTATGTATGCTGCTTTGTCCGCTGGGTGGTTCTGGAAGACCCACGGATGCAACGATCTGGCTGAAGCGCAGAACTGGGAAGGCTTAACCAGAAGAATCAATGGCGGTACATTTGGGTTGGAAGAACGGATCAAATTAACCCAACACGCACTTGCCGTTTTAGGTGGGTAATGGGACAATAAGCTATGGCTGATCAACCTACCGCACTACTCCCCATTATGTTTCGCCCTGGTGTAAACAGGGAACAAACACAATATGCCTCAGAAACGGTAGGAACTAATGCCCCCAACTTCAGCATTGTAGGCAGTTGGTATGCCTCTCAGAATGTCAGGTTCAGGCAAGGATTCCCTGAAAAGATCGGTGGATGGGTTCCTTTAGCATTAGGAACATATCAAGGTATCTGTCGTTCTCTCTTTAGTTGGTCTACTTTGGGTGGACAAAATCTCATTGGCGTAGGAACTAACCTCAAGTTCTATGTCAATCAAGGTGGGCCTTACTACGATATCACGCCCATTCGGTATACAGTTACCCTTACAAACCCTTTTGCCACAGTCAATACTTCCAAAGTTGTCACTGTAACTGCTGCTTCTAGCGGTGCAGTCCTTGGGGACTTTGTTACCTTTTCTGGCGCATCTGCGGTGGGAGGTATCACGATCAATGGTGAATACCAGATTCAATCTATTGTAGATACCAATACATTCACCATCCTTGCAGCGACCGCAGCCACCTCCACGGCAACTGGAGGCGGTACAGTTTCAGCCGCTTTCCAGATCAATGTAGGACAAGCCATTGAGGTTCCTCTTGTGGGTTGGGGAGCAGGTGCTTGGGGCTATGGCTCATGGGGAAATGGCGCTTCTTCTACCACGGCCTTGAGACTATGGAGTCAGGCTAACTTTGGGCAGGACTTGATCTTTGCCCCAAGGGGTGGATCGATCTTCTATTGGGCGGCATCTAGTACGATTTCGTCTAGAGCGGTATATGCAACTTCACTGTCGGAAGCTTCAGATGTACCGACTGTTGTTAATTTTATCTTTGTCTCCGATGCTAGTCGCTTTGTGTTTGCATTTGGTGCTAACCCATTGGGAGGTTCTTCGCAAGATCCTATGCTGGTTCGTTGGTCTGATCAGGAATCTGTGACCATGTGGACACCCGCAGCCACAAATCAAGCGGGTGATCTCCGTCTATCTCGTGGCTCCCAGATCGTAACCTGCGTACAAAACAGGCAAGAGATCGTGGTTTGGACAGATACTTCGGTCTATTCTTTCCAATATGTAGGAACTCCCGCAGTATGGAGTTCTCAAATTATGGGAGATAACATCTCCATCATGGGGCAGAACGTTGCTGTTCTAGCCTCTGGTACATCCTACTGGATGGGTATTGATAAGTTCTATAAGTACAACGGTACTGTATCTACCCTGCGCTGTGACCTGCGTGAATACATTTATGGCGATATCAACACCAACCAAACCCAACAGTTCTTTGCAGGAACGAATGAAGGTTTCAATGAGGTGTGGTGGTTCTATTGTTCAGCCAGCAGTACAGCTATCAATCGATATGTAGTCTATAACTATGTAGATGATATTTGGTACTATGGCAGTATGAATAGGACTGCTTGGATTGATTCCACGCTCCTCACATATCCTATTGCCGCCGTTCCTAATAGTACTTATGGTAACACTTTGGTGTATCACGAGTATGGTTTAGATGACAATACGACTGGAACTGCATATCCAATCGACTCGTATATACAATCTTCCGAGTTTGATTTGCAGTTTGGGACTAAGTTTGCGTATGTAAACAGAATACTTCCTGATGTGACATTCCGTAAATCTACGACTTCCAGTCCGCAAGTGACCATGACCTTAATCCCCATGCAGAACTCTGGCTCGGGGTATAACACACCGCAGACTACAAACGGCTCTATCAATACAGCTACTGTGACTCGCACGGCAACCGCTCCCATTGAACAGTTTACTGGGCAAGTGTTTATCCGATTGCGTGGTAGACAGATGATCTTTCAGATTGAAGGAAATCAGTTGGGATTACAGTGGCAACTCGGTACACCTAGGATTGAGATCAAGCCAGACGGAAGGAGAGGTAATACATGATTCCAAATATCAATGTTTCTCCTAACCTGCCTTTGCCTCCTCCTCAGTACGATCAGGCTTATTTGGATAACCTGACCAAGGTTCTTCGTCTGTATTTCACGAGCAACGATAACGTTAACCAGATTGGTATGAATCAAGTATCCACCAATCAAGCTCTTATTTGGCTGGGGGTCTAATGGCTGCTTATCAGAACGTAACCCCAGTACAGTTATCACAGGCTAGTCTAACGACCAGCTATGTCACGCTCTATACTGTTCCATCTAATCCAACTACTCCTACTCGGACGTACATGAAGCAGATTGATGTCTGCAATACGACTGGTAGTCCCATCACGTTTAACCTGCATATTGTCCCTGCCACGTTCAGCGAGACAACCAATAATGCTTTTATTTATGGTGTATCGGTAGCGGCAAATAGTATTTATTCCTATTCTGGGGTACAGGTTTTGCCGACTGCTTCTACGATTCAAGCCAAGGCTTCAGCTACAGGTTTAAACATATTCATCAGTGGTGGTGAGGCCGTATGACAACAACCGCAGTGGATTATTCCAAGATATTTCCAGGGGCAAGCCAGCAGTTTTATGATGCTTTAAACGCTATTCAATCTGGCGGGGCTAAGGTTGGCTCTGTAACTATTCCTAGTCAAGATGAGAATGGCAACGATATTTCGTTTAAGAGTACTGCGTTGGTTGATTCAAGCGGGAATCCAATCAGTTCAGCCGGGCTTAAACAAGTTGGCACTAACCAATATGTGATCAGTACCCCATCAACTGGCGGGACAATGAACATTCCGGTCAGTATTGATCCTAAAACAGGAACAATTCAACCCGTCAATAATTACCAAAGCGTATCTTATACAGGTGGATCTTCAGGTTCTGTCCTTGGCCAGATAGGCAACACCGTTAATGGTGCTTTAAACGACCCCCTTGTCAACGCAGCAATAGGTTTAGCCATGCCCGGGGCAGCACCTTTTTTGGCTGGGGCCAAAACGGTGCAGAGTGTTGCTAGTGGTAAACCCTTAAATGTGGGTACAGTTCTTAATGCTTTAACTTCAGCATCTGGATTGGGCAGTACATTGGGTTTAGATCCATCCACTATAGATGCGTTAAATACAGCCAAAACTGCTGTCAGTGGTGTAAACGCAGTACAGACCGGAAACCTGGCTGGGGCATTGACAAGTTTAAACAACTTAACAAATTTCCTCCCGGCTGGATCATCTCAGCTTGGAAATGTGGTTAGTGGGATTGCAGCCCTTAAAAAGGGTGACACAGCAGGCGCTTTAAGCGCCTTGTCTAGCCTGACATCAGATCCAAATCTACAGATAGCATCTCAGGCTGCTGGGGTTCTTAAACAATTAAGTCCAATTTTGGGTGGAGTTGCCAGTTCAAAATCTACAACTCCTTCTAGCAGTTCATCTGGGGCTTCATCTGGAGCTTCATCCAGTGCCTCCACTCCTTCCGCTGCGCCCATGACTTCAGGTATCGCCACACCGCAGACAACTCAAACAGTTGCAGGGCCAATTGTGGCCTATGACATGGAAGGTGTCTACAATCCATTCGTGACAAATGAAACTCAAACCGCTAAAATGTCAGCAAAAGGCGGGTCTATAGGCTTGCCATCTCTATTAAGGGGTAAATAATGACGACCACAGCCATATCAGATTCTTCTTCAGGTGATAATTCTCAATTAACTGACGAATACGGCAATCCAATATCTTGGAATCCTAATTTATCAACCCAAACCACTTACACTAATGGTCAAAATGCTGGAACTTCTGTAACTGATTCATCTACAGGATTATCTTCAACACCAACAGATGGCTCTGGTACTTCCTTATCTTCTGCTTTAAACGATATTTCCAAGTTTATATCCACCAATAAAGGCATTTTAGGATTGGGTGCTTTGGGTAGCTTGGCAACCAGCAATACAGGTGGCGGGGGAGCAGGTTCTTCTAGCGCTTCTATCCCAGCCTTGATTGCATCTAGGATGCAGGTTCCCGGCGCTTCTAGCGTTGTCACGCCCGGCCAGCCTAACCAACAGTATTTCACAGATACTCTTTATACCGATCCTAGCCAACAAGCCAATGCACAAGCTGCCATTGAGGCTCAGGCTCAAGCCATTGCGGCCAATAGGACTAACGCTCCTGTGCCTAATTTTGCTATGCCTTGGAATCAAGGAACATCTTCTGGCGCCCCCTACAATACTCCTTCGTATACAAACTATACAACAAGTGATATTGCCAACTTTATAGCTGGTAGTGGTTTAAACGTTAATGATCCAGCCGCAGTTGCCGCTGCAACCAAAGCTCAGAATGCTAACCCTGCTGTGGTTAATCAATACATTGCTAGCTTGAAGAACAATCCTTCTGGCGTGGCAAGTCTACCAACCAGCACAACATCACCTATTGTGCAACAGACAGCAGATGGAGGTGGTGGCATTAAAACTTTAGCGACCACACCCACTCCCACTGTAACCAAACCCACACCTACTCCAACGCCTACGCCTTCGTATACACCTTATACAGCGCAGGATATTGCTAATTACATTGCACAAAACAATATTAATATACAAGATCCAGCTCAAGTATTGAATGCTATCAAGGCTACAAATGCTGACCCAGCCGTTGTTCAAGCAGCGCTACAGAACTTGCCTGCCGCTCAACCTCAGTATCAGCCCCAAGCAGCCCAATCAACTCAAGCCACAACTAATGCTACGAACTTTAATGATCTATTGAATTCACAAGCATTTACTAATCCTGCGGCTTATATGGCTTCTCAGGCAGCACCTACTCCATCTCCTGCGCCTACGCCTACTCCAACTCCTACGGCAACAACACCTCCTCCTGCCGACACTTCCACTATCACGCAGATTGTGTCTCAAGGTCAAGCAGCAGGCCAAACTCCTGCTGAGATGGCTTCTCAGCTCATTGCACAAGGTATCCCTGCGTCTGATGTTATTGCTGTGGTTGGCTCACAGAATGCTGATGTAGTGAATCAAGCTTATGCCGCAGCCTCTGCGCCTGCTGATAACAGTGCTTCATTTGGTTACGATACTGCCGCTGACGGTGGATTGATGGAATTGCATTATGCGATGGGAGGATCAACCCCCGCAGAACCAAGATATCTACAAGGCCATACCGATGGCATGGCTGATGAACTCAACACATCCATTGATGGGGTTCAGCCTGCCAAATTAAGCCACGGTGAGTTTGTTGTTCCTGCGGATGTTGTCTCCCATTTAGGTAATGGTAACTCTGACGCAGGCGCTAAAAAACTTTATGAGATGATGGCCAGAGTTCGCAAAGCCAGAACAGGCAATGAAAAGCAGGGCAAGAGAATTGATCCTGATAAATTCATGTATGGCGGGAAGGCTTATGCCAAAGGCGGTATTGCTAGTTTTGATGGAACAACTACCAGTACAGTATCTAATACCTCTGGGATTCCCGGTCTAACCAACACTGGGGGAACTTCCACCCAAGGACTATCTTCTTACATAGCTCCTTACGTGACCAACATGTTGGGACAAGGCCAAGCCTTGGCCAACACATCCATGCCTGTTTATCAAGGGCCATTGACCGCTGGCCAGTCAGCTCTACAGAACCAACAGTTCATGGGTCTATCAGAAATGGCGCAGACTGGGTATAACCCAATGCAATATCAAACGCAGAATTGGAGTAATCAAGGCGCTCCACAGATGCCAAATGTTAATGTTCCAAGTCAAACCCAATCGGTTAGTCAAGCAGCCAATCAAGGCACAGCAGGCTATGGCCAGCCTATGAGTTTAAACATGGATCAAGGTTCTAGTGCTGCTTCTCAGTACATGAACCCTTATTTGTCTCAGTCACTTCAGCCTCAATTAAACCTATTGGCTCAACAGGCTCAAATTAATGAGCAAGGTGATTTGGGTAAATTGACCTCTCAAGGCGCATTTGGTGGATCACGCCAAGCCGTGCTTCAGGGTATGGATCAGAATGCATTGCTAGGCCAACAGGCTAATCTAATTGGCCAAGGCTATAACACAGCCTATAACAATGCTCAAACTCAGTTTAATGCTGATCAACAAAGACAATTGCAGGCTCAACAAAATACCGAAGCTTCTCGTCAGTTCAGTGCTGGCTTTGGTCAACAGAATTTGCAGGCTCTTGGTACGGCTGGAGGAGTTCAACAAGGCATTCAAAACGCCGCAGATCAAGCCGCTTACGCAGAGTTCCAGAAACAACAACAGTATCCCTATCAACAGTTGGCATTTGAGCAAAGCTTATTGCAAAACTTACCAACAAGCGCAACAACCACTACACCAAATTCCATGTCAGATTTAGGAACAGCCTTGGCTGCGTTGGGTGTAGCTCAAAATCCTTTGGTGTCTAATTTCTTAGGACTTGGATCTTCTTCTACAACGACTAACCCTCAAGGATAAATCATGCCAATGAATTTGTTCAAAGCTCAGGATGATTTAAACAATCTGATTAGTCAGGCTAGGACACCTCAGCAAATTGATGCAGCCAAGGTTTACCTTAAGCAATTGGCCAACGGTGCTAATAAAGAGATTCCACAGTTCATGGCTCTTAATGTCTTGAATCAAATGGAGTCATCTAATCCCACGCCTCCTCCTCCCACTGGAACTATCAAAGACAAGTTGACTGGAACTCCTCCTCCAATGCAGGCTGCCCCTCAAATGCCACAAGGTGGCCCACCACAGGGTGCGCCTATGCCTGCTCCACAACAAAATCCACAAGCGATGACAAAGGGCGGTATCGCTCATCTGCCTGTGGATGAGAAGATGTACAACTTCAAAGAAGGTGGAGTGATTGGGTTTAAGACTGGAGACCCTGTCCCAGATCCAACTTTCAAAGACCTATACACACAAGCCAAACAAGAAGCGGCAGACTACGCCAAGAATATGGAGATGCCTGCTGACCCCGATGCAGTGAGGGCGCAGTATGTTAAAGAACATCCTGAGATGGCTATCCTTAATCAATTACCCGGACAGGAATTGCAAAAAGGAATAGCAGCACAAGAAGCAGCCCAAAAGGCCGAGTATCAAAGACAGTTGGCTCAAGGCGAAGGCAATAAAGCCATGAACCTTTCTAATGCTTTATTACAAGCCGCAGAGCAAACTCGTGGAACAAGAGGCTTGGGTGGTTTAGGCCCAGCATTGGCTGGGTTTGGTGGAACGTTCAATGCAGCCACAGCAGCAGAACAAGAGCGTGTAAACAAGCTTAACGCAGCCAAGCAAGAAAAAGATATGCTCATCTTGAAATACAAGAGTGATCTTGAAGCTGCTCAAAGAGCAGCGGCTGAAGGTAGGTTTGCCGAGAAGTTGGCCTATCAACATAGCATGGCTGATTCAATTAACAAAGCCAAACTCATGGGCTTTGATCTTGATTCTAAAGCTCTTACATCTGCGGCTGGTATTGATGAGGCTAAGATTCGTGAACGTGCTGCTTATGCTGCTGCCAATAAGCCAACAGACTTCATGAATGCTTATAACATTCTTAAATCTGATCCTAAGAATCAAAATGTATCACAGGAAGAACTCCTCAAGAGGGCTTCAATGGCATTCCATGCGCCTCAAGAAGGTGGCGTACAGGAAAGAATGTTGTCATTTGCTATGGGACAAAAAGCCAAAATCAGAGAAGACATGAACATCAAGATTGGCTTGATGAGTCCCAAAGGTTCTCCAGCTTATGAAGCAGCTCAAACTGAGATAGCAAGAAGAGAAAAAGCAATCGATGATCAGATCTCTCAATTTATGGGTGGTATGATGCCAACAGGATCTTCCACAACTCCTGCGCCTACACAAACTAACCCTTTGTTGCCACCGCCCAGTAGTGGAGGTTGGGGTCAGTCTACTGTTGTTAATCCTTAATTATGCCAACATATAGAATCACTGCGCCTGATGGTAAAACCTATCAGATTGATGGGCCTGCGGGAGCCTCTCAAGAGGACGTTAAAAACGAAGTGATTCGGCAGCATCCTTACGCTGCTTATACAACAGAAGAATTAAAGAATGCTCCTACTGCCTCAACCTCAACAGCAGATTTTCTGCGTCAGGTTGGACAAGGAGGAATCAGCGGGGCCAAGTCTTTAACCGATTTATTTGGTGCAGGCAATGATAGCCTATCCAAGGCAAATGAATATCTTGAAAAAGGTTTGTCTCCCCAGCTTATAGAAGAACAAAGGATTAACCAAGAACTTCAAGAACGTGCCAAAGGCAAGGGGATACTTGAGGAGTTGTCAGCCAATCTGCGCCCTGTTTTCCAACATCCCTTTACATCGACTGGGTCTGCAATAGCATCTAGTGTTCCAATGATTGCTGGTTCTGTTTTAGCAGAACCATTGGGTCTTGCAACCGCCGCCGAGTTAGGAATTGGCTCTTTAATGGGTCTTGGTGGACAGAAGGGTCAAAACTATCAGAATGTCCATGATGAGGCCATCAAGCAAGGTAAATCAGAACAAGAGGCCGAAGCCCTTGGTCAACAAGCCGCAGAGTATAGTGTTAAAAACTTACCCAGTTTGGCGGCGGGTGCATTATCTGGTGCATTGGAAGGCCCACTTAGCCCTGCGGCTAAACTTGGAAGATACTTGCGTCCCGGCGAATTGGCAGAGGGGGCTATTAAAAACATACCCAAACCAACCTTTGCTCGGGCTTTAGGTACATCTGCTCTTGAAAGTGGTTTAGGTGAATTTGTTCAAGGATCAGCGGCTCAGTTGGGTTCTAACCTGGCCCTACAGAACGCAGGATTTGATACACCCCTTATGGAAGGTGTCATGGGTGCAGGCGCTCATGATGCCTTGATTGGTGCTTTGACGGGAGCGGCAGTATCGCCTGCTCAGTTAAGCAGTCTCAAGCGGGAATATGATGCTGACCAAGCCAAGATCCTAACAGAAGAAGCTGCCAAGAAACAGAAAGAAAGCGCAGATCTTCTAGCCAAGTTCAATGAACAGAACCAAATCAATCCCGAGCTTTTAGCTCTTCCTGCGCCTGCTCCGAAAGTTGAAGGCAATCAGGCTGAACAATCCCTATTCAACCCTCATGGTAACTACACGGCAGAAGAGCTAGGCCCAGAGCGTGTAGCGGCTATTGATGCCCACAGGGCAGACAATGGTAAGCCTCCATTAAAGAGTTATTCAATTGAGGACATTGTTGATGCAATGCCCAGCCAATCTCTCGATCCCAATGACACTCGGGAAAAGAACCCAGCGGGCGAGAGAGCCGATTTAAACGCATTGATTGCTAACAAGGTGGGTCATACCAATGAGAAGGTAACCCCACAAGATGTGGTCAACAAGGCTATAGAAAAGAACGTAGATCCTTCTGGCGAAGGGTTTAAAGACTTCCTAAGACGCACCACAGGTATTGGTGAGTTGAATATGATGACGGACGGCCAGAGATTTGCCGCCCAACAAGCATTGCAGAAGATGGAACCCCATACAGGGGAAGCTCCTTTAATTCTGCCTCGTGGCACAACGGCTACCCATTACGATGCAGATCAGCGTTTAAACAGCATCAATGCATTAGACCAATTGGGTGGGAACGTTAGCCAAGAGAAGGCTATCGAAACCATCAAGAAAGCTACCGGACTACAAAGAGATCAAGACGCACAGCATATGATTGCTGACCTTGTTCGGTCTGGTGATTTTGATTTAAACAAGGACAATGAGCTGGAGCAACCCAGCTCTACCTCGTATTTACCTAGTGGATACCATATTGAAGAAGGTTCGTTCAAGGAGGGTGAGGCCCCAGAACACTTCAAGATCATGGCCGGAGATAAGGAACTTGGGATTGCTGATACCCAAGAAGCCGCAGAAGAGAAGAAAAATAAATACCTAGAAACTCGGGCTAAGAAGTCCGATAGTATTGATAAAGAGATAGAAGAAAAGCAAGCTGCCGTCCAAAAATCAAAAGATGATTTAGAAGCGATGGAGGCGATGGGTCAGGGAAGAACTCCTGAATACCAAAAGGCATCTGGTGATTACGCCAGAAAGGTATCTGACACTGAAAAAGAGATTGGGAATTTAAACAGGACTAAAGCTGAATTAGATCCTGAAGTTAATCCTTTATCAATCAAGGCAGGAAACATCGTACCGAAGACCCGTAAGGGATTCACGATCTTCAAGAACAGCCAATCTATTGGTACTTTCCCTGATAGAAGTGCAGCAGAGAAAAGCATTGCTGCCAACCTTAGTACCAAGGAACTAGAACAGTTAACAGGTGACAAGCGCAGACGTAGCTTTGCTCGTTTGGCTGAACAAGAACTCAATGACCGGGTAACTCCAGGAATCAAGGTACGTGTAAACAAGGAGTTTGAGCAAGCTGCTCCTGAACTGGGTAAGCAGCTAGAAGCCATTTTGGCTAAGTTTGGGTTGAAGGGTGTCGGCTTAAAGCTCATGAGTACCCTTGGTGGAAACGAAGGTGAGTATGCACAAAGCCTCATCAAGATAGCCTTGGATATCACCGATCCAATTGGTGTATTGCGCCATGAATCCGTTCATGCATTGAAGGCGTTAGGGTTCTTTACCGACAACCAATGGAACGCTCTGAGGCGCATGGCGAAGGATAAATGGATCAAGGAATTCCTGAAGGATAAACCTTTTGCTGAAGGCAAATCCCGCTATGACGCATACATGGAAATGTACAAGGGGGATATGAATGCCATCGAGGAGGAGGCTATAGCCGATGCCTTTAGGTATTATGCCGAGAAGGGAAGCCCCCCAGGAATGATTGCTGCGCTATTGAAGCGTTTAAACCAATTCTTTGAAGCCCTGCGTAACGTTCTAACCGGGAATGGATTCAACACCGCAGAGGATATCTTTGAAAAGATTGAGAAGGGTCAGTTGGTTAAGGCTGAAGCCAAACCAGCAGGAACAAAAGCTAGTATCAAAACTGCCAAGTGGGCAGAGAAAGAAGAAGCTCCCGATAGGTTTGGCAGGGAAGATGTACTGCGTCAGATGTATAGGAAGCTTAATGATGCCTATACAGAAGCTGATTCACCTGATGAAGCTTATGATTTGGCTTATAAAGCCTCTACCCCACCTCAGCAAAGAATTTTGCGGGCGTTGAAAAAAGATGATTTCCTTGGCTTTGATTATCCACATCAAGCAATTAGAGAAATTGTTGAGAATCCTGAGAACTATGATCTCTCCACACCTCTTAAGGTTGCTCTTTCAGTCGTTGGCAATAAAGGAACAAAAGCTAGTCTTAAGACTCCATTGTCCACCAGAGAGATCATGGAGCAAAACGATCAGTTTGCTCAGGCAGAACTTGGTTTAAACACAGAAAAAGCTAAAGGCAAGACTGGTGTAAACAACGTACGGGATATTGCTAAGGCTTTAAACGCACAGACAGTTGGTGAAGAGGGCGCAATGAACCGCCTAAGCCACACCGTCAAAGATGAAGACAGAATTGCAAAAGCAATGGCTGACGAAGTTGGTTATCAATTAAGAGCTACTGCTAAGACAGGAACAGGTTTAGGGTGGTACTCCAATAACTATCCCAACGCAGTCAAAATGTTATCTCGTAGATTCCCAGAGCTTGAGAACAACAAACATGCTAGATCGGTATTTTCTGCGCTTGTTGCTGTAACCTCTAATGGGGAAAGAGTTGCTAAGAACATTGACAATGCAATTAAATTGTATTCAAAACTTAGAGATGGCAAACCTTTGGTTGCTATGGGTAACCGCCGTGCGTCTGCTTTGGATAAAAATTTAATAAACATTGAAAACTTATTACGTAAGTACGGCGCTGATTTTGAGAAGGAATTACTTAAAGAAATCACTGTTAAAGACATGAATGCATATCTGCGTTCTATTGGTGAAGAATCAGATGCCAGCTACTTAGCTAATACGGTCATTCCATCAGCCGCTATTCACTTTGGCCCTAAGCTTGGCGCTTTCTACGCCAACCTGTCCGGTTCAGAGGGTTACCTCACAATGGACTTATGGTGGACTAGATCTATCAACCGTATGCGTGGTTTGTTAATACCAAAGGCTACAAAAGCATCTCTTGATAAGTTTAGAGAAATGCTTGATATGCCTGACGCAAGCGTTAATGATTTGGTTGAAGAGTCTATTCCACTAAGAAACATATACGAAGAAAATGGTTTTGTAACTGATCTTGAGTTTCTTGCTGGTGGTAAAGAACCTGCCAAAAAAGTTCTTAAAGAAGCATGGTTTAAACGGGCGGAAGCCGCTGCTGGTGATGCCTACGATCAATTTTTGTTTGAACACAACTTACTTAAGATGGCTAACACCATCTATAAGAATGAATTTGAAATGTTGGAAGAAGCTCCATTTTCTGCAACAGATAGAGCTTTTATGTACAAGGCGGCACGTAAAGCCCAAGCTTTACTGCGTGGTGAAGGAGTTGACTTAACTCTTGCAGACATTCAAGCTGCCTTGTGGTACTATGAAAAACGTTTATATGCAAAACTTAGTGGAAGGAAAGCAGATGATATCGGATACGAAGAAGCCATTATCAAACAAGCCAATCAGGGTAATAGATCCGTCAGACCCAGTGTGGTCTTCACTGGACAACAAAACGGCGGGAATGTCTCCACAGGAGCGGTTCAACTTTCTGGACAACCTAGTTCAGCAACTGTCAAAGCCAGTCTCAAAGGAATAGTAGCAGAGGTTGCACCGAACCCTGACCAAGAGGTAGCCGCCCGTTGGCGCTTAATGAACAGCGCAGACAAACAACAAACCACTGAGGTGGTTGCTCGCCGTGTCATACCCAAGTTATTTGATGACATGGGATTCAAGGGTTGGTCTTACAACATTTCTTCTGGTAGATATGAGGGTGAACAAAACCCCAACATCATCATCAATGCGCCTGACAGTGCAACAGACGAAGAGTTAAATGAATTTGCTAGAGTTATAGGTAATGTCTTTGATCAAAAGGCTATGGTTACTTATGACGAAGACAATACAACGTCAGATTCTCAGAATGGATTTGTTTCAGTCATCATTCCAGAAGGAATGAATGATAAGACATTAAATGATCTTAGAGAACATATTTCCAAAGAAGTTCCAGAAGCCAACGCAGATACAGTGCGTAATGGCAAAATCCACTTTGGAAACTTCTCTAAGTACACAGACAATGAAATTTCTGATGAACAATATTACAACAATATAAAAGATGCTATTGCTAATTTTGATTACGATGGTATTATTGATGTTCAAAAACCAATCCGATTCCATAGTGAATTGATTGAACCTGCAAACAGGGAAGAGTATTTAGAAGGAACAAGATATGGCACAGATCAGGGAAGTAGAGAGAAAGCCGGGGGAGACGATCTTTGGAGGCAAGGGCGTAATAGGCTTGAAGCCATTTCAGAAGATGCAATCCAACTCAGGAACAAGTGGATCGAATCCGGAACGAAGTCTAGCGAGAGCGGCAGAGCAGGCGCTACTACGTTCCCCAATGTTGAAGCCGAGTACGGGACACCAATAGAGAATGCGTCAAGCGCAGTCGGTGTTCATTTCAGCAAACAAAAACGCAACACATTAATATCTAAGTTCTTTGGCACTGGTCTGAAAGGGCTAGAAGGCGAACGTCTCAGCGAGCCTGCTAACAGAGACATCAAAGACCGTATCTATTTTTACGTAGATAAAGGTAAAGGGATTGTTCCAGAAGCTGGAGTTGGTGGTGCAGCGCATGTTGTGCGTTTAAACAATCTTTACGATGCAGTCAAAGATCCTTTAGGCATTATCAAAACCAACAAAGGTGAAGGTGCAAATGAACGTGCATCTAATCTAGAACGTAAGATCAAGAACGCAGGGTTTGATGGATACATGTTTATGGATCCGTTGCAAAACCAAGGCTATGCCGTATTGATTGGTAAACACAATATATCTGTTCCACCCAGCAAAGCCAGTTTGAAAGCTCATGATACACCTGCGTTTAAACGTTTCTTTGGCGACAGCAAGGTTTTAGACAAAGCTGGCAAACCAATGGTTATGTACCATGCCACCAACGCAGACTTCAATACATTCAGACGGTCTGATGATGGCAAGCTAGGCGAAGGTATATACAGTACCTCTATACCTGAATATTCAAATGAGTTTGCCCCTGAAGGCAACATCATGCCTTTGTATGCCCACGCAGAGAATCCATTTGTTATCAATGTAACTCGTGGCGATAAAGCTCTCACAGATAGATTTTCAGGCGATATCAATAAAGCAATGGTCAAGGCCGTTGAAGAATTCACTGACGGCAAAACAAGGTTGATGGATCTAGAAGGCAATCAAGTCAGGGAACTGTTTGAGAAGAACGGCTACGATGGCATTATGGTCAAGGACGACCAAGGCAATATCGTAGAGTTGAATGTGTTTACACCCAATCAATTGAAGTCGGCCATCGGCAACAAAGGCACTTACGACTTCAACAAACCAGACATCCGAGCAAGTCTTGGCACTCTTTTAAACGGCATACCCAACGCTGCGGGCCTGGCAGATCGTTTAAACACTGTTACTCCTGGTAGAGAAGATGTAGGCTTCGCCCGTAGAATGATTGAGGCAATCAACCCCAAGAACTTTGGTGATCTAAGGATTAACTTCCTTAACCGCTATAACCAAATGGCAGTCCATGACAAGATGCTTGCCAAGGCCAAAGGCGTTGTTAAGCTGATGGCCGATGCCAGTGCTGAGTCTGCGGCTTTGATGTCTGACCTAGCGTCAGGCATTGCAGCAGAAGCCATGAGTAAAAATGGTGGAGTTCCAGTCTATAAGAATGGATATACCTCTATTGATAGATCTGTGAAGAGCGTGGTTGAGATCTTTGCCCCGCTTGCCAAAATGAACAACCCAGACATGTACAGGTTATACCAGTTCTGGGCAGGCGCTAAACGAGCTAGAAGACTGATCAGGGAAGGCCGTGAAGAAAACTACACATCCGCAGATCTTCAACATGCCAAAGAACTAGAGAAGAAGTACGGTCATATCTTTAATCAAGTCCATGATGATTGGATCAAGTACAACAACGGCCTTGTCAAATACCTCGTTGACACTGGCGTGTTGTCGCCAGAAAAGGCCAAAGAGTTCTCCAAGTACTCAGACTACATCCCGTTCTATCGTCAGATAGATGGGGACACCACGGTAGGCCCACAGTTGTTCCAGTCCTTGACTGGGGTTAAAGCACCCAAGAAGCTCAAGGGTGGAGAAGGGCCATTGGCTGATCTCTTAGAGACTGTGGTCAGGAATACCCACGCCGCTATCCAATCTGGTACAAAGAACGTGGCGGCTACAAGGGCTGTTAAGAACGCAGAAGAGTTAAAGCTGGCTGAGAAAGTACCGTTTAAACAGGATAACTTCAACACCGTGAAGATCTTCGAGAACGGGAAAGAATCCTATTACAACGTGGCTGACCCTCTATTGATTCAGTCTATGCAGGGTTTAAACTTACCTGACCTGCCGTTCTTGGGGATTCTTTCTGCGCCTGCCAATTGGTTACGCAACATGGTGACCAAAGATCCAGGATTTATGTTGGCCAACATGATGAAAGACTCGATCTCGGCCTACATCACCAGTGGGTCAAACATGACCCCAGTCGTTGATACAGTCAAGCATTTCACCACTGCAATGGCAGGCACTAACCCAACCATTGAAAAGCTCAGAGCCGCAGGTATTGGTGGTGGTCATTTGGGTGGAAACATTGAGGTTGCAGGTAGAGACTTGGCCAAGAAGCTACGTAAGGAAGCTGGAACTAAGACAACCCTAGAGAAAGGTCTTACCCCATTTACATCTCTCTGGGATGCCCTAGAACATGGAACAGAAGCATCTGACCTCGCAACCCGTGCTGCGATATTTGAGAAGACAATGGCCGAGACAGGCAATGAAGCAGAGGCCATCTATCAAGCCTTGGAGGTGATGAACTTCTACAGGAAGGGGGCTAACCCTATCATTCGTATTTTGTCTGCGGTGACCCCATTCCTGAACGCAAGGATCCAAGGTTTGGATGTGTTCTACCGTGCAGGGTTTGCACCGTTTATTGACAAGAATGCAACAGAAGCTGACAAGGCTAGACAGAAAGCTTTCTTTGTCCGTGGCGCAACCATCATGGCATTATCTGCGGCTTATTGGATAATGACGCATGATGATGATGATTACAAGAAACAGGAACAAGAAACTCGGGATAACAATTGGTTAATCCCTTCCCTCGGGGTAAAGATCCCAATTCCATTTGAGGTGGGCTTTATCTTTAAAGTATTCCCTGAGCGAGTCTTGGAATATCTCTATGGCAATGACACGGGCAAGGATTTCCGTCAATCTATGAGACGGGGGATTACCTCTACCCTGTCTATCCAAGCACCGCAGATCTTCCAGCCTGCGCTTGAAACCATGACCAATTACTCATTCTTTACCGGACGGGCGATTGTTCCCCAAGGCTTACAGAATGTAGCCCCCGAATATCAAGTCGGCCCATCCACAACCAAAACCTTTGAGGCCATAGGTAAAGAGTTGGGTCAGTCACCCATCATGCTTGAGCATCTATGGCAAGGCTATACAGGAACGATGGGGATGTACATGGTGGATGCTATAGATTCCATCATCAATTTAAACAGCGATGTCCCCAAAGCGTCCAAGCGCTTTGAACAAATGCCATTCATCAAGAGGTTTGCCCTAGATCCAGAGGCACGGGGGTCGGTATCATCCTATTATGATCTTAAAGACTCAGTGGATCAGGCGGTGCGTACATCCAACCTATTAGAGAAGACGGGCAACTACCAAGACATCGGCGAGTATATGCAAGAGAACGCAGGACTCCTAGCCACGGATGACTACGTTAAATCTATGGACAAGAGCATGAAGGATCTACAGAACGAGGCCACAATCGTTCGTTCGTCAGGCATGAGTGCTGATGAGAAGAGGGATGCATTGAAGGCTATCGGTGAGGCGCAGAATGCCTTAACGGCCAATGTCCAGTATCTTAAGAAGATGATGTCTGAACGATAGAGTTATCGAAGAGCCAGCCTATCGTTTTACGGTGGGCCGCCTCCCACATGTTTAAACGTTCCTCCCGGGTCATCTTGCTGCCTTGGTCTAAGGCCATATGGCAGGCATAACAAAGGGCCGCAATCCTATAGTCATGTGCTTTAAGACCACGGCCTTTGCCATCTATTAACTGATTGGAATGTGCGGCCACTACCGTGCCATCTTCAATGCCACAGTTTTGACAGGGGGAATTCCTTACCGAATCCAACAGGGTTCGGTTCCTGTACATTCCTTTTTGGTACAAAGATTACCTCTTTTCCGTCTATGTCTTTGGTTGTAAATCGATGGCCGTTTAAACATTGTCTGCGTCTTCGATCATCTCGTTTCTCAAGGATTCTTGTGCCTTTACCACATTCAGGACAGTTCATTCTAGATCCCATTCATCTTCAGGCCAAACAAGGACGGGTGTCTCGGGGCCAAGATACCCATCTTCTATATTGAACTCAATGAACTCTCGGGCTTCTTCCGCAGACATGCCATCCCTTTTCATTAGAATTTCCCTTATCTTCTCCGCATCATATACCAAGACTTCAACTTGCGTTTGATCTCTCCATGTGTATGCAGGGCCAAGCATGGCCTCATCATAGTCGTCATATTTGATCATAGATCCAACTCCGGAAAACGTTGTTCAAGGAACCCTCTTCTAGCTTCTTCGCTCCACCTCTCCCAAGAGAAGTAGATAACCTTTAGCTTTCTATTTGAGTATTTCTATAGGACTCTCATATAAGTTTCATTTGCCTTGGAGATGGGGTGAAGTCAAACTCAATACCATATTTCAATAATTCTATCTTAATATGGATAAGGCTTACTCTGCCAATGTTGGGTTCTTTATAGAGAAACCTTTGTTGCTTAAGTAAATCTTCAACGGTGTGAATGTCGGCCATCCGCAATACATTTTTAATCCTTTTGGTTAGATTAAGGTCTTCTAGTCGAGGTAACTTAGGTTTAGCCTCCTTGGTTTTAATCATTGCATCTGCAAAATCATAAGCCATTTTGGATACTTGAGTACAATATGTTGAGTTTAAACCACCCTCCATAATGATGCCTTGCATGGCCATGCCTGCAAACCAATCTCTTAAGTCCATGCCTTCTTGCATTGTGTTGTTTGGATTTGGAAATGCTTTCATGTGTTTTTCTCCTTTAGTTTGGCTTCAATTTTTTGTCCTAATTCAATTCGATTCTCTGGGTCTTCAAGGTTACAGACTAATTCAGCAATTTCATCAACTGTTAGTCCTACCCATTCTTTCTTACAAAATCCTCCATAGTTGGAACACATTTCTGAATTCCATTTGGATTCGTTTACACGCTCAGTCTCTTTGCATTTGGCTGCAATGCGTTCAAACTCTTCATCTTCTTCAGTCATAACACCCTCCTATTAACCCACCAACATTTGATGTACCCCCAGAATGTTCTTTTAAATAGTTGTGCTTCTAATTTATTGATGCGCTCCTTCAGCTCATAGTTCTCCAACAACAATTCACTGTTATGCATAGACATCATGTTCCATGCTTTTTGTATGTCTTTTCTAATCATGTGTTGCGCTCCTTCAGCTTGGCTTCAATTGCTTTAGCAAAGTTATAAATATTAGGCACAGAAAAACCAATAAATTCTTTTTCCAATTCGTCTATTTGATCTTCTGTCAGTCCTACCCATTCTTTTTGTTTAGAAACCAATGGAGGTTCTAGAATGTAATCAATTAAGTATTGTCGTTTCTTTACAATACGTTCAAATTCTTCATCTTCTTCAGTCATTGGTTTCCCTCCGTTGTAATGTCTTCTGTTCTATGTCGAGTGCAAGCCTTACCGCATGACTCATCCCAATTCTTTTGCGTTGTTACCTTGTCACCGCATCTAGTGACGTAATGATAGTTACCATCGTAGAACCTGTAGACTTTGCACCCATCTATCTCTTGTATGACTTGCATGGCGTGGCTTTTTTCACGCTCTTCTTTGCTTGGGCCAAAACCTAGCCACAAACCATATGCCATAGCCCATGCTAGAAAACACATAACAACGACAACAAGTATTGAGTAAATTATTTCTGCAAATGTTAGTCTCATGTGTTTAGCTCCTTTAGCTTGGCTTCTACCAATAACAAATCGTCATAAGGACTTTTGGTGCTTCCATGAATTTCTTGTCTTTCCTTATCCGTAAGTCCTCTCCATTTTGGGGGGTAATATACAAGATACCCAACAGGCTTATGCGCCATTTCAAATGTGCCTTTTCGTATATGTAAAGCATGAACTTCTGCGTCCCCACCTATGTCATTAGCAAGGGTGATTGCTTGCTCTCTAGTTTGTTCAATCCAAACAACTGATTCTTTAATCATGTGTTCTTCTCCTTCAGCTTGGCTTCAATGCGTCTTGCGTACACATCAATCGTCTGCGTTGGCAAACCTTGCAAGCACTCTTGTATTTCCTCATCAGTCAGTCCTACCCATGTGCGTTGTGGTTGGGTGTAAACAGGAATGGTGTATTCTTCTTTTGCGCCAGCTTCCATCTCCCTAAACAAAGAAGTCTTACAAGCACCGTGTCTGTTCATCCACGCCACAGGCTCATCTTTTGTTTCTAGTGCTTCTTTAATAATTTCAATAGCCTTGATGCGTTTGTCGTAGTCAAAATCAGTCAACGCTTCTAATGCAATTTGTAATGCTTCTTTAGTCATTTTGCATCTTCCCAAATCCATCCCAACAATTCAGTTGTGTTTTTGATTTGTTCATCAGTAGGTTTTTGAAACATTGCAAATTTTGTTGTAGGCCCACCACTATACAAACACCAGAAACCAACTGGCTCAGGAGGTTTGTAAAAAGTAATTTTAGTTTCTGTGTTAGTCATTCTTGTCCTCCATCTCTTTCAACATATGGTTCAACGCCATCATCTGTTTACTTTTCTCCATGCGTTGGGCATGAAGAAAATTCATTGCCTCGTTCAAGGCTTGAGTTGCCCCATACAGTTCAATGATCTCTTCTTTAATTTCTTCTTTGGTTTTCATTCTTCTACCCTTTCATATGTCATTTCAAAAATGTCAGGCTTGCATGGATAATGTTCGCCCTTCACGCCAGTAATAATCCAGTCTCCAGGAATGACGTAATGTGGCCCCTCCAATGTATCAATCATGCCCAAATCTTTACACTTAACACCTACAACATCTGCATACCAAGTTTCAGTGTTACCAGTTGTTGCAGGATAAACATCAGGATGGTCGCCATGTTTGAACCATTGCGTAGCCTCAATCACCACAGGTTTCTTTCTAAACTTCATTCTTGCCCCTTCCATCAGGATGTTCGTTAAATTCTGTTACCGCTTGGTGATGCAACATTGGCGCATTGCGTTTTAAATAACGCATTGCTAATCTTTTCCAATGTGGTTGATTGATGCAACTTTTAAAAATAATATGGTTTGATTCTTCAACTGCTTTTTCTGATACCAGTTTGGCAAAAGTCTCAAGGTCTTCAGTAAAACCCACCCAATCATCGCCAAATTGAGCATATACACCAAGCCTTTCAAAACCTGCTTGTTTAGCCAACTCTTTAATTTTTTCTTGCGTAATCATTTGCTATCTCCTCTTGCTCGAATTGCTTTAGATGTTTTCACTAATTGAGTCATTGCGCCTTGAATAAAACACTTTGCAATGTGTTCATCATCTTCAAGTTCATTTATGGCTTCTTGGTTTTGCAACATAGTCAAGTCACATAACTTAGCACACGCCTCACGTTCTTTTTCTGCTACCAGTTTGGCAAAGGCTTCAATCTGTTCTATCGTCACAGGTACAGTCAGGCTAACTTTATAAGGCGACCAATCTGCTTCACCTGTTGGCTCTGCCCATTGCGTATAAATACCAGACCATCCAGCCTTCTTAGCTATCTCTATGATTTCTTCTTTAGTCATTCTTGTCCCTTGCTCGGATTTTGTCCGCAATGATTTCAGAGTAATTACGCTCTAACCCATCTGCGTATGAGTCAGCAATCTTTGCACACTCTTCACATTCTTTTAGTATTGCCACTTCGATTTGTAACTCTGCGTTTTTCAACATCATTTGTCTGCCGTTTTCCATCAAATAATTTGCCAAATACAATACATCGTCTTTTTTGTATGGCATGGTTAATATTTGATCTGCAATATCAAATAGTTCTTCTTTAGTCATTTTTTCCCCTTTTACGAATAGCGAAAGCACAACCTCCTGCCCAATTCTCATCTTCTAGCGCATATTGATCACAAATCTTTGCACACGCCTCACGTTCTAGTTCTGCTATCCATCTACAAAGTTTTACAAAATGTTCTTGTATTAAAAAATAATCAATTTCTTCGTTAGTCATCTTTATGCTCCTGTATAAACATCCAAGCAATTACCGCTGCCACTATCAATGTAAACGCAGTTGCCATTAAGGCAATGATCAAGATGATTGTGTCCGTCATGATTCACCTATCAGTTTAAACGTGGTTGTTATCTTTTCCTGAATTGATTTTTTATCTGCGCCTTCTTTCATCTCCGCATCAATCCAACGCAGAGTTTCATACATCACCTCTGCATTGACGGCTCTTCTTAGCTTGTCTTCATCATCAGGGTAATTAAAGGATAGTGTGGCTTGCATTCTCATTCTTCCCCCTCGATTTGGCCAGTAGCCATTTATCACCTAACATTCGGATGGCCTTGACCCACTTGCGTTGGTTCTCCCTATTTTGATAATAGGGAATGTAGTCCACGTTGTATAACTTTCTTGCCCGTTTAAGCATTGTTATGTTCATAATGTTCCTTTAATTGTTGTGGCATTTTTTCTGTGATCCAGAAGCCATCTTTGTTTAAACTCATACCAGCAGCCAGCATTTCTTCGGTTGTCATGCATCTGCGGTCTACTCCAAACTTACCGATCCTGTGCCATATAAAAGGTTTGTTGCTGTTAAACCTTTGTTTACACGAACCGCATTGGTTTTTACTGCCCGTTAGTGGTTTCATTGGTCATCTTCTTTTTAACAAGTTCTAACTCGATAAGTTCTGCCATCGAGGTTCCCGATGGGAATCTCAACTGGGCAGCTTGCATCTCATAAATGTTGGCTATACAAGCTTCAATGCCTGCGTTATACCCTGCGGTGAATGGATCACCTTGGGAAAACTTAGAAGACAATGCTTCTCGTATAACCTGTGCCATTGTGACTCTGTACTTCTTTGAGTACTTCTTTAAGTCTGAGATATCTTTCGGTTCTAAATACGTCATTACCGCTTTATATTTAGAAGGTGTCATTTCGTTTCCATTCGTTAAATACATCCATCAGTTCGGTGAATCTTTCCTGCGCTTTCTTGTTTCCGTTGAGTTCAGTTCTTGATTCAATCCGACAGTATCGGCAGACTCCATCTGCCGCCCCCGTTTCACCATCTATATCTGTAAGATTGGTGGCCACAAGGAACTGTTGAAAAACAGGATCTCGGCAGATCATGCCTGCCGTCTTGACCATGTTGTTGTAAGGCACTGCTGACTCATCATCTGCAATGCGTTGTATAGCCACTGCATATCTTGCCCCAACAAAGTCACGCAGAATCTCTTCCGGAACCTCATCGGGGTGCATGGCAAGCGTTAAGATAAAACCTGTGCGGTCTTGCTTTAACGCTATCTTCCTTGCTTCAAAAGATAGTGCCATCAGAATGGATCTTCTTCATCTTGGGATTGATGCTCTTGACGGATACCGCCACCCTCTTTAGGAATGAAACGATCCACGGCCAAGGACAGGTATGTCTTTCCGTTCTTGTCGGTCTTCTTCCAACCTGACAACTTAACCACGTGACATCCATCTTCAATCTTGACATTGGTCAAGTCTTTCATGTTGATATGGATAGTCCCGTAGTAGTCGGGAGACTGTGGGCCTTTCTTAAAATTGGATGGGCGAAGTGATCCGCCGTCAGGCTTTTGTTTAAACGCTGTTGTATATGTCATGACTGCTCCTTGAGTTGTTTAAATTTGAGCTTAAGCTCGGTGAAATGATCTCTAACTTTCGCATAGAGATCGGGGTGAGAACGCTTGAGATCGTCCAATTGGGTTTGGTTGTTCTTCCAGTAGTCTGATAGATCGTTGACGCTTTGTACGTGCCAAGCCTTATTCGCATACTCAATCATGCCTTCAGCAAAGAGTTCTCGACTGGCATCATCCACGGGTGTACCCGAAACAACCTTCTTCACTGCCTTCTGAACTATGGCCTCCACCTTCTCTTGCTGCTCTTGTTTAAACGCAACATCCGCAGCTTCCTCGGGTACATCTTCTCCTGCATAAATGTAGAGTCCTAGGCCATGCAGGCTGACTGCCTTGGTCATGCAACGCATGATCGCAGTGTTGACTGCAAATGCATCAGGGTTGGTGATGGGTTTATTCCTGTAGTCCATGACTGGCAACATACAAGTACGGGGTTGGCCAAACATGGTGACGGTGACCCATACCATGCCTGTGCCGTTTACATCCATGTATGGTTTGCCGTCAAACTGTTCCACGTGAAACACTGCGCTTGGATCAGCTTTCAAAACTTCTGCCCACGCCCACGCCCAACTCAAATACGTTAAGCCATTCTTCTTTTCGGTATGGTCATTGACATTAATCTTCAGTAGATCCAAGGGCGAGTTCGGCTTGGTACTGGTCGCACCATTCGGCAACTCCGCAGTAGTTTCCTGTGCAACGGACGGGTTCACCTTTTCTAGTTTCGACATATCCTTTTTCCTTTTCTGCCAACTCTGTGGCTTCTTCGATTGATTTAAATAACTTGATGGCTGTTTTACGGCCTTCCCTCTTGACGGCATAGACTGTCTCTCTTTGCCATCTTTCCTCATCAGAGCAGAGCGGTAGCTCTTCTCCAAAGTCCTGAAACATCTTGGCATTGCGATGTTGTTCTAATCTGTCCCGAACGTAGGTTTCAGTCTTCACTGCATCCCACATTGGAATATCCACCATGTGAATAGGGGCTTTAGGATATCCATCCTTCTTTTCATGGCGACTGAAATCCCTAATGAAAGCGCAGATCTGTAATCCAACAACTTTACGTTTCTTTACCTTCTCAACTAACCACTTGTAGACATTCAGTTGTTGCTCCCATTCCACCTTGTCTTGCATGACTGCCCACGCAGAGGTGAACTTGTAGTCAATGATGACAATCCCCTCGGGGGTTTCTTTTTGCAAATCGATCTGTCCGGAGATGGCTATTTCGTCCACATTGATGAAGAGCCTCTCCTCCTGTATGTACCCGTCAGTTACGCCCCTTTCCATGACCACATGCAACGCAGAACCGAGCAATTGCCATAGGTTGTCAGCCACGTCCTGAACGACCTTCTCGTCATACTGCTCACGCAGTCTTCTGATGCGTGGAGGAGACATCAGTTCTGTTACGCTATACTGCGATGCTCCTTTAGAGTAATATTCCGTTGTCGCTAAAGTCATTAGCGTCTCAGGAACGTTCCAATTGTTTGTAATTTTCATTGACTCTCCTATAGGTGTTGAATGGATGATTTGAATAATATCACTATCGAAAACGATTTGCAAGCACTTTCATTATATATTTTAGGTGAGCCTGCAAGTAAAGCAAATTCACGCAGGGTGGTGCGTATTGGCAACATGTCTCGGTTGATCAAAAGCCAGAAAGCGTTGGATTATTGCGATAGGTTTAAACAGCAATGCAAGCCGCTGGCTAATCTCATGACTCGTGATGTCAGGGTGATCATGAAGATCTATTACGCTTCCCGCCGTCCGGATTTGGATGAGAGCTTGATTCTTGACCTGATGCAGGGTCTGGTCTATTTAAACGATAGACAGGTAAAAGAGCGTCACGTGTACTGGGGATTGGATAAAGAGAATCCAAGAGCCGAGATTATTGTCGAGGAGTTGCCGACAAAAAAGCCCCGCACTAAGGCGGGGCAAAGGACAACTGCAAGTTTGCAAAGAAAATGAAAATAACTTGCAAAGGAATATTAGCACATAATAGAATGAAGGTACATCAAGAAGTGTAGAGATTGGTGGGTATGAAGTCGGTCAACGGTGCGCTGAACGTCTAGAGTCTGGCCAGTAATCTAGCGATAACATCTTCATCCCGATGCTCCACGCAGGTCATGACTGCAACAGTCTCTACTCTTGTTGGTGTGCAACGGGTTAGCGCCGTTGTAAACTCCTATTTGAGTTTGGAACACAACACACTGCTTTATGTGCCACCAACTTTTTTTTAAAAGGGTATTGACAAGTCTTGATACTTGTTGATACACTGCGATCACTAATTGGAAGTGGAACTCCGATTAAGAGCCGTTAAATCAAACTCCGACCCCGCATGGGGTTGCGATAGCCCACAAGGTTATTGTGTTCCACCGGGGTTTGACTTAACGGCTTTTTTTTTGTCTCCATTTTTCTATAACTCATTCACTGGTCGGTTAACAGTAGCGGTGAATGTTTAAACCCCCTACTATGGGAAAGACAAGGAAGCAGGGGTACGGGTGGCGAAGTTAGCGCCCTATTGTCGAACGGCTGACGAGTCACGTGGCTCCGGAGAGCATGGTGTAAAGGGCTTAGGATAGGCTAAGTCCGTCCACCAAAGAGCATCCCCTTGGGGATGCAATGACGGCAAGTAAAGGTATGACGGCTAAGACAGGGGGTTATCACTAACCATGCGTGTTGTATTAACAAAGGAAGAGTTATTCATCTGCCGAACCCTCGGGGTCATGAGGAGATCTGCGGCGATGGGGAATGTTGTAGATCAACAGATGGGTAACCAAGAGACTTGGGCTATTGATATTGATGGAATGATAGGTGAATACTGTGTGGCTAAGTATTTGAACCTATGCCCCGATCTGACGGTCGGGGTAAGATCAGGAGGGGCAGATCTCATGACCCACAAGGGAATGAGTATGGATGTTAAAACTACTCGGCACAAAAACGGTAGGCTTTTAGCAACACTAAAGAAGATAGAAGATCCTTGTGATATTTACGTTCTTGCCATCGTTGATGACACGGGCGCAGATATTATTGGATGGGCAAGGAAGAATGATCTCTTCCAAGATAAAAACAAAGTGGATTTAGGGTTTGGTGAAGGCTATGCCCTCGAACAAAATCAATTAAAGGAATTCAAAAATGGCAACTCGTAATTACAAACAAGAATATGAAAGATATGACGGCACTCCAGAGGTTAAAAAGAAAAGGGCAGAGAGAAACAAAGCACGGGCAATGTTAGAAAAAGCAGGCGTGGTTCACAAAGGCGATGGTAAAGACGTTGACCACAAACGACCCCTCAGCAAAGGGGGAACTACGGTCATGGGGAATCTTCAGGCAAAACCTGCCAGCCAGAATCGCTCGTTTAAACGGAAATCTGATGGCAGCATGAAATGAATCCCGAGTTCATTGAGCAGTTCCATTTTGCCGACACGCTCAGGGTGACATGCCCCAATTGCAAAACCGAGCGTAAGAAATCCAACAACAAAGACATGAGGCTGACCCGTCAACCAGACGGGGCAGTTCTCTACCATTGCCATCATTGCCAAACAAACGGGTCAGTGCAACCCAAGGAGAGATATGTGTCAGCAGTACCCAACATTCAAGTAGTCAGTAACGCACTGACGACCCCTCACTATGATTACCTCAAGTCGAGGGGGATATCAAAAGAGACCGCAGATAAAATGAAGCTGTTTGCGGCGGACAAGTTCTTTGGTCGTTTAAACAAAACCAGCGCAGCCATCGGCTTCCCGTATTACCGAGACGGCGCTTTGGTGGCAGTCAAGTACCGTGCCTTCCCTGATAAAGACTTCACGCAGGAATCAGGTGGGGCGCATGATTTCTTTGGAATAGATCACGTGGTCAAGGGTAAACCCTTGGTCATTGTAGAGGGTGAGATTGATGCCCTGACCCTCATGGAGGCAGGGATAGAGAATGCAGTCTCCGTGCCTAGCGGTGCGCCCATCAAAGTAGCGGATGGTAAGGTCTCCCCATCAGAAGACAAAAGATTCGCCTTTGTATGGAACGCCAGAGAGATCATTGATTCTGCGCCTTATGTGATTATCGCCACTGATCAAGACACCGCAGGACAGGCGTTGGCCGAGGAGTTGGCAAGAAGGATAGGCAAAGACAAATGTCGGCTTGCCAAGTTCGACATGAAAGATTTAAACGAGGTATATCTTGATGACCCTTTTCGGATTGAAGATATCCTGAACGATGCGACACCTTACCCGATCTCAGGGTTGTCGATGGCCGAATCTTACGTGGATCGTTTAAACGACCTCTACGCAGCGGGAACGGGTAAGGGTGCATCGACTGGATATTCTTCGCTGGATAACGTTTACACGATAGCTACATCGCAGTTGTCTGTCGTCACTGGCTATCCTTCGTCAGGCAAGTCCAACTTTGTTGATCAGTTGATGGTCAATCTAGCCAAGAATGAGGACTGGAAGTTTGCAGTATGTTCGTTTGAGAATCAGCCCGAGATTCATATCTCAAGGCTCATGGAGATTTACACCAAGAAAAGATTCTTTGACGGCAAGGAACGGATGACTCAGGAGGAAAAGGATCATGCGTTTAAATGGGTCAATGAGCATTTTCTGTTCATTGATACAAACGGGGAAGAGCCAAGCACACTGGAATCCATCCTTGAACGGGCAAAGGTGGCGGTGAAAAGGATGGGCATTCGGGGGATGGTGATTGATCCCTATAACTACATCGATTTAAACAGGGACTCGACCGAGACTGAGGCTATCTCCAATATGCTTTCCAAGGTACAAAGGTTTGTTAAAACGCACGACATCCATTGTTGGTTCGTAGCTCACCCCTCCAAAATTAACCGCAGTGGGGTGGAACAACCACGGCCTGATGGCATGGCCATCTCAGGATCAATGGCATGGTGGGCTAAGACGGATTGTGGAATCACAATCCACAGAAAAGATCATTACGTAGAGGTGGCAGTGTGGAAATGTAGGTATAGATGGGTGGGTACGCAGGGGGAAACGACCCTTCTATATAACAAGACATCAGGCACGTACTCCGAGAACCTCGACACCTTCTAGCTCATGGGGTGAGCTTTGTTTAAACGCAAGGCTTTCCCTCCGCCAGAATCCCCAGGAACAGTTGTTTAAACGCAATGACCTACCTGGAACTCACAGCGGTCTTCTGTTTAAACGCAAATCCTGGTGGGGACAAAAAAAAGCGCCCCGAAAGGCGCTTAAGTTTTACATTTATATACCGCTCCAAACATCGTTTTGTACTGGCCAAAGGCTCGTGGGGTTTTATCGTACCCCATCTTGTAAACCCTCCATCGGCCATCGTACTTGATGTATTTCTCCCCTGCGTTGACCTCCATGTCAGAGTTTATAAGTTCAATAATATGATCATATTTGTACGTCTGCTTTAGGAAATCGGGGTCACGGCACGTTAAGGCTTTGACCTTCAATGCATAGGCTTGTTGGGTGCAACAAGCTCATCATAGAGAACCGATGAATAATTCAGGAAGTCTTCCTTCGTCACGTCATTGTGTCTCATGATGTTTAAACAGACACTCATGAGGGTAGCAAAGGCGACCTCCTGCTCTATTTCGTTTTCAATGAGTAGATCAACAACCTTGTCGTTGAGGTCAACGATTTGTTTTAATGGGTTCATATTCCCTCCACTCGTTTGACAATGTCCATTGCATCGGGTTCATAGGGTGCAAGCACCTTAATGAGTTCATACATCTGCGGGGCAAAGGCAATCATCCTTGCGTTGTCCCTTTGTGCCTCAAGGGTCAGCACTTTAGATGAACAGTCAGCGATCCGAACATCTCCCGCTTTTGTGTATTCCCACACTGTCGTTTTATCGGGCGAACCGATCCACCATTGTTTAAACATCATGGCCTCCAGTAAAGTAGATCAATCAATATAACAACAACGGCAATCGCATAAGCGAGGGTCAGCGCCCATGAATCATCAATTGGTTTCATCTTCAGTCTCCCATGAACGGTTTTCAAACTCAGTCACCAATGCCTCGTCTGACATTTTGTCATAGGCAATCCCAAAGCGCAGAATGTAATCCAAGTACTCAACGTCATCATGTTGCATGGCCTGACGTATTGTCTCAATATCATCTTCGACTAATCGGTCAATCATTACTTGTCTATTCATTTTAGTTCTCCTCGATTTGTTCGTCCACGTCCGACTGGTCGTATCCAGTCAATATTTCAGGCCGATAATGGCTCAACACCTCATCAACACACCTAGAACATACCCTCGCAAGAGGGATGTTTTGTGCGTCTGTTTCCCACCATGATTCTTCTTTTGTATGATTACATCTCACGACTCTTCTCCCTTTTTAGAATATTACTCACCCAAACCTCAATCTCTTGATCGGACATTCGGCCGATCACCACGCCTGCCAACTCGTAGAATGTCATGTTGGCCATCTGTTTAAACATAGCGTCCACTATGTCATCTCCCCACGTCTGCTTGATGGTTTCAATTTGCATGGGGAATTCCCCTGAAATAACGCAAAGCACTACGGTCATTATTGTCAAGGTCATCAATGCATGACTCCATGTCATCGAGCGCCTGCTCGAATGAATCAAGGCCTTGCAAGTCCATGTAGTCAATGACGGCTTGCTCTGCTGACTCGCCTGTGTGAATGAATGGTGTACCCATTATTTTTCGTCCTCCACTTCCATGTTGTAGGCTTTGTTTTCCTCCCTTTCAATTTCATCCATCCATTCTTCCACGTAAGGGATTGGAGGGAAATCCTCCCTGATTTCAGTTGCGCCATCATCCCACGTGATTTGGACTGCATAAGATTTAATTCTTCTATCAAACATTTTCATTCCCCCTTATTGAGTTTATTAAGATTGATTACTTCCTTCCGCTTGGCCTGTCTTTTCAGAATGACCCTCGCCCTCGCCCCGTACTTATCGCCCGATTGTGGAGCGCAACAGGGGCAGGCGAACCCCCCGTTGCCCACGACTGAAAACCTCTTGTAAATGCCCTTCATGATTCCCCCTTATGCTACTAATTTGATTTGTTTAAACGATGCGTTTGCCAAGTCTTTAACATCCCTGATGCAGATGTTGTTCTCATACACTCTCGACACGTCTAACTCGATGCCCACGCCCACGGTTGTAATGCCGAGGTTGTTGCCCTGTTTGATCTGAGCGATCACCTCATCAGCCCATCCATTACCATCGGTGAGGACGAATGCAATTTTGCGTGACTCGGGACGTGCGTTGAGGATCTCATGAGCGTAGCGAATTGCAAAGTAATCGTTGGTTGCGTAATTTGGGTTGAACTTTGCAAGTATTCTCTTGGCCTTGGCCACTGGCGTATTGAACGGGACAAGTGTTGAGGTGCGGTGATTGAATGCAATGATCTGCACGGCCACGCCTGCCTGAGTGAGGGTCTCATAAAGTGCAACGCACGTCTTGACGGCATTTGTAGTGCGTGACCCTGACATAGATCCTGACGCATCGAGGACAATCACGACCGCAGAATCAATACCGCCCTCTTCATGATGGCGTTTAAACACACGCACATTACCAGTGGCAATCGATGCAAGTGCGGATGAATTGATCTGCCCTGCCTTGCGGTTTAATTGGTACTCATCAAGTCCTGAGTCCTCGAAAAGTTTACGCACTTCATGACGTAGTCTTGAAGGCACGGCCACTGTAGTATCGTGATTGAGGCGATCGCTAGTGTGATCCTCTGCGTCTCCGAGTCCTGCCTCTTTATTGTATGACCCGATGCCTGCTTGACCCTCGGGGACTTCACAATTCGGTTCTGTTTCCCGTGCGTCTTGGCCATCGACTGGAGCGGTCGCTACGCCTTGATCGCCCTCGCCTGCACCCTCACCCTCACCCTCGCCTGTTTGATCGCCCTGAGCGTCTCCTGTGGCCTCCTGAGTACCCTCCTCGCCCTTGTCTTGACCCTTGTCTTGACCCTTGTCTTGACCTTGATCTGGTGACTGCTTGGGCAGTTGTTTCAATTGAGACATGATCCACTCTGCAATTTTCAAGGTGTCACGGCTTGACTTGGCACTGTCAATTCGAACACTGGCCTCATCGAATATTGGAGCGAGTCCCTCGGGCAGTGCGATCCTCTTGGCGTAACGTCTGCCGTGGCAGGCAAACAGCCAAGGGTAATTACGGGGGTCGGCCATGCCCTCAGTGCCTGCCTCTGCGATCATTTGATTAATCAGCTTGCTAAAAACGCCTGCAACGTTGCCCGTCATGCCGTCTGCGATTGCCTTGCGCTCGATCCACACGTCCTCTACTGCGTTATGCAACTGTCTCATGTATTGAGTTGTGGCATTGACTGAGAAATCAGTGTACCTGACGTGACACAATTCATGGATGACGAACCCCACGTAGCGATCCAAAAAAGCCTGAGTAAGGATCGCATCGTCTGCCACGTCTGCGAGCTTGACGAACCCCTGCGAATTAACCGAGGCAGTGGGGATATTTTCCCAACTCATGCCGTTAATTTTAAGAGTGCTATTGGCGCTGATTTTATTGAGGATCGACTCGACCCCTGCTTTGAATGTATGACCTTTCATTATTTCACCCCCAAGTACTTGTTGAAAATTTCAGCGTTTAAACAGGCAGACCCGATGCCCCTTAAGGCGATACCTGAGTCCTCGACCTGACGGTTAACCATGACTGACTCCCATGCCTCGACCATGCCAAGGTAAGGCACGGCCTGAATGAACCCGATCACCTGACGAATGGACGGTGCGTCCAGTATGTCCCCAGTCTCGACCTTGGCACGTGCAGTATGCACGGCCTTGAGTACGTGCGTGGCCAATTCACGACTGCATCCTGTATGCTTGACCACTGCATCGATCTCAAGATGCATTGGCAGGAAAGTAAATTTGATCACTGCGGTAAAGCGATCACCCAATGCAGAGTTCGTTGTGCGAGTCCCTGCATATCGGCCTGTGGTGTCACCATTGAGGAGGGTATTGTCTGCCCCGAAAATAATCACGCCCTCAGCCTTACGCCACACTTGACCCCCGTAGGTGACCTTGGCATTGGGTTCGAGAAACCCGTTCAAGGGTGCTAGCTCGCCTTGGTCTGCGTTAGTGATTTCATCCAAGAGGATCACAGTCGAGGGGGCAGTGTAAGCCCGCAGGAAGTCACCCTGTTTAAACACTGTTGCCCCGTTCTCCAAGCCCACATCTCCAAGGTAATCCGAGGCAGTGGTGTACTTGTGAAAGTTGTAGCGCATGAACCCACGGCCTGTACGTGCCGAGAATTGCTCGGCAGTCTGACTCTTGCCTGTACCCTTTTCACCCCCGAACCAAGTATTCCTGCCCGTGTCCTGAGCGAAAGCGAGGGTTCGCAGAATGGACTCAGTCCAAATAAAGCAGGGGTCAACCGCAGGGGCAGTAGAGTCATTGTAGATATCGAATTCAAAGGGGAGGTCAACCCCAAAAACATCAAGGCAGGATCTGCGATCCACTTTGACCACGGGGTTTAAATTAGCGACCTTGGCCTCTGACCCTGATGCAATGACGGCCTGTTTAAACGGGGCAAAGGCGTTGTCAATCAGGGTCTCAAGCTTGCGATTGACCTCTGCCTGATCCACTCCAACGCTGACCTCGGCAATGTCTGCGAGTGAGTCCTCGATCCTCTGAATGGCCTTAGACTGCACGTCTAGGGTGTTGGTCAAGGCCTTGATTTTCTCGACTGATTCCAAGGCCACGGCCTGAGCATTATTGGCCACTGCCTCGATGGCAGGGTTAGCCGTACTGACAACGGGGGCGAATGGTAGTGCTTGTCTCACGTCATCGACACTCAATTTGCCTGCATCGATTTGGCCATCGAGCCACTGGATCATGACGGTTTTTTCGGCAGGCGTTGACCCTGAAAATTTGATGTAAGCCCCTGCAATCGTTGCCGTGGGCAGAGAGGCCATGACTTGTTTGTTGACGATTCCCATAATTTTTATCCTTATGCTAGGGTTAGAGCTTGGCCATCGATGGGGCAGGCAGGCAAACGGGGACTGCCGTATTCATCGAATGCCCACTTAGAGGTGAGTCGAATGGTATAACCACAGGCACACATGGCCTTGAGCATCCTAGTGCCTTGAGTCTTACGGGTAGCGTAGGACAATTGAGCATGAGGGTAGTCACCAAGGGATTGAATGATCGCCCCGTATCGTGACATGAAATCGACTGCCCCTGATGTTGCCTTGTATCCACGTGTTGCCGAGGGAACTAAGCCCATATAATCGGCGATGCGTTTAAACGTTGCACCATGATTCATTGCCCCGTTCGTTGTGTGGCAGAGTTCATGGATCACGCACTCAGCGACTGCTTGAGGGTCGGCCAATTCAGGGGAGATCAAAATCTCAAAGTGGTTATCGCCTGAGTTCTGAGCAGGGAAACACTCACCGATTGCACGGGAGCGCTTGGCATTCAAAGGGAAACCGCAAGTAATGCGAATGGCCTGCGGTAAGGGAAACCCGTAAAGGTCAAACATGGGGCGCAACTCTTGAATGAGTGCGACAAGATACTCCTCACGTGTAGAAAACATAAAACCTCCGATTAAAGAATGGCAATATCGCCACGTACAAGGCCAGTGTTTAAATCTCAACCTCTGAACCTTTAACGCATGATATCACTATTGGTTGACAAGGTGCAAGTAATATTTTAATTTATTTTATTTGAGGGCAATTCAAAGCCTTATATATTAGAGGACGGCCTGCACTGCGTTTGTGTATCTAAGTATTCATTTTGAGTTTAAGCATAGAGTATGCCAAGGGTCAATAACTTAACATAATCAGACCGATTTTTAGCCTCTTGGTGAGCCGATCGGGTGTCGGACATGGTTTACTATTGAAAAGTTTTTTTGAGCGATTCTAGGGGTGTTTTAAGCGTTTTAGAGAACTATAGTTCTAGCGTGTGTATTTGAAAATAAAAGGGTTACAAAGTACATATAAATTGAATACTATTAATGTATATGTGGATAAAGCTGGGTATAAACTGTGGATAACATCCTGTGGATAACATTTGTGAGTTATACACTACAGTGGATAAGCTGTTGACAAGAACGACACTGTAATTACAATCAGGGTTAGTCAGTGTTGCAGGTGATTACTACGGGGAGTGTTTAAACATGGGCAGAACCACCAGTGAAGAGTACTTGGCCAAGCTTGAGGAGCTTGAGTCGAGCGATGAAAATTCGGGCGAGGGGGAGATGAGCGAAGCGGAGCGGTTAGCCATGCTCGCAGATAAACCAAAGGTAAGGAGAGACGGCCAAGTAGTGGGATCAATGCATAAGAGGGAAAGGCCATTGTCGGCATCCCAAGTGGCCTTTGCGAACTGTCTTATTAGAGGGGCAACCCTCAAGGTTGCCTACAGAGAGGCTTATCCTAATTCAAAGGCTAACGATGCTTGCGTCATGTCCAATGCGTCCAAGCTTGCAAAGGATATTAGGATTAAACGGCTAGTGAATGATGGGGTTGAAGAGACCATCGAACACTTAAGTGAGGATGTGGCGGGGACAAAGCGATATGTGTTGAAACAACTGTTGGCACATAGTAAAGAGGCCAAGCAGGAAGGAACCAAATTAAAAGCACTGGAACTACTCGGCAAGTCTGTCGGCCTCTTCATTGACAAGACGCAGACTGAGGTCAAGCAGGCAACACCTGACGAACTCAAGCGAGAGCTAGCCACTCACTTAAAGCTACTCAACAACGTGCGTCCTCTGCCTGCTACGGTCATCAAGGCCGTGTAAACGCAGGCGTGTAAACGGGTTGCACGTGTAAACGGGGCGTGGCCGTGACCCACTGCCCCCCAACCCCCCTCCCTGGGC
>Ga0208497_1000174_pt1 | contig 34774 bp, 27 predicted proteins | sample CryBogCBE25Aug07_FD_184555 | JGI IMG/M metagenome (GOLD analysis project Ga0208497, IMG submission 184555) | Freshwater microbial communities from Crystal Bog, Wisconsin, USA - CBE25Aug07 (SPAdes) | ecosystem: Environmental > Aquatic > Freshwater > Lake | place: Crystal Bog, Wisconsin, USA...
CAACTGTGGTAGTTCCTAGGGCTAGCCAGTAGAAGTTTCCGTAGGTGATATCTGTCCAAGTACTAATACCTGACGGTAATATTATTGGGGACCATGTTAATCCATCACTTGATCCAGCGCCTACAGCTCCTGATGTTGGCACAGCCATGAAATAATTATAGCCATACGCAATTCTATTGAAAGATGCACCGCCGGTCAATGTATTAGAAACTGTTCCGCTTGTTTGGCTATTTGGCGGTATTGTGAATTGCACTCTTGGTTCAATATAATAGGCACTAGTTGAATCAAGTTCAACAACTGTGGTCGTGCCAGGAGTAATGTTGTCCCAACCACTTGCTGCCATCTGCATATTGCCTACGCCTGTTGACAGCGTAATAGGAGTTCCTGCTATTGATGTGCTGATCGATAATGTCGGTGTTACTGGATCTGCTGTTAAGGCAGTTATATAATAGATTGTATATGAATTTAATCCGCCAAACAAACTAGTTGAGAATGTTCCATTCATTGTGCTAATATTACCAACACTATTTGTAACAACTAGTCTAGTTCCAGTACTTGTTAACGTCATTGAACCTGTACCTGCACCCAATGACAATGGTGCGGGGCATGTTCTTGCCAGTATCAATCCTGCTGCCGTGGTCAAAGTGAATGTATTTATTTTATCTGCACTTATGGTAATGTTATTAGTTTGGGTATTAATAGTTTGAATATAATATACAGTTTCCGGTGCAATGTTGCCAAAAGTTTTACCAGAGGCAATGCCGCTGAATATAATAGGTTGGCCAACAACAAATCCGGTTACACTGGTCATGGTAATTAAATTTGTACCAAAAGTAGTATTTGTTGCAGTTGTTCTAATAATACTAGTTGTTATATTGAAGTTAGAAGCATCAACAATATTACTAATATAATAAGTTACTCCCGGACTAATAGCCGCATCAAATATAGTTCCACTAAACACAATCGGATTCATTGGAACCAAATTAGCCTGTGCATTTGATGCATTGATGGTATTTGTGGTTCCACCAACTGATGAAGTTGAGGTTAATGTTACTTTAATTGTAGATATTGTAAAATTATTTGCATCAATAATATCATTGATGTAATAATTTGTACCTAATGAGACCCCACCTAATCCTACTCCGGTAAAGTCAATATTAATATTTGGCACCATGTTGCTAGTCGGTGCTTGTATATAACCCGAATATCTTGGGAATGTCATAGTTTGACTACCACTAGCAACATTACTTAATTCTATTGGATTGCCCGATAATGTAGTTGATAGCTGAATAAGATTATTAACATAATCAATAGTAGTAATATAATACTGATAACCTGGAGTAATATTAAAACTGCCTGATCCAAATGTAACCGGCATGTTAACTGCTAGACTTGCTGTAGGTATCGCAATAGTATTTGTTGTACCGCCAACTGTAGCTGTAGCAACTACCGTGTCTATAGATGTTGCAGTTGCAGTTGTAGTATAATATGTTGGGATAAATTGCACTGGTTGATTAACATACCAAGTGCTGGTATCTGTTCCAGACGATAATGTTAACAAATTAAGAGCTGGAGTTGAATTGTATGTTGAAGATATTACTGTTAATGTATCTACACTATCTCGTAATACTAATGCTGTCTTAGCACTAATTCCATTTGAATCCACACCCGATGCATTGTTGTAGTAAGAAATAAAACCATATTGTCCAGCACCAGTTCCTGATTGTATAAAAACACGCATGCCTACATAATTGTATAATCCAATATCAGTAGCCGATAGTTTAATTGTATTTTTATCTCCGGCTTGTGCAGTATTAGAACTAGTAGCATATCCCGAGCCACCAGTAAAACCATTGCCATCCGTTGTAATTCTAGCATTGAAAACTGCTTGACTTCGTGATTCTTCTCCGGATAATACTGCACCTGATCCCGCACCAACAACTTCATAGTTTGCGTAGGCGGTAAATCTGTTACTAGTTGTTTCAAGATAAAAATCCGGTACCGGTGATGCTCCTGAATTTTCTATTTGACTTCCGTATATTATAGAATATGTATTTGATATTGGAGCATTAGCGCCTTGAGGGAAAAATTTATATGTTAGAGTATTGTTAACTCCAGTTGAGTCACTTACTGCAAACCAAACTCTGTACCATCCGGTTACTAGAGTTTTTAATGCACCGTAGTTAGTTGGCAGTGTTCCGCCGTTAGCTGAATTTACTAGGCTAGTTCCGCTGTAAGGCGTTACTGTATGACTAGAAACATTATAATTAATACCGCTAGTAACTGTTGTAGTTCCAGAAAATACTGCCTGGATATCTACACTAGATGATGTGCCTGCATAAACATACATACTTAGAGTATATGTTTGATTGCTTCCTGCTGGAACTACACCAGACGATGCTGAAATTGTTGAAATTCCTGTACCTGCTAGTGTGCCTACAACGATAGTTAAATCATTAATACCATCTAGACCTCCAAGTACCGAACCATTAATTAAAATATTATTTCCAACTTGGTATAAAGAACCTGCAGATCCAGAATGTACTGATACTACGTAGGCTGTGCTGGTAACTGTAATGTCAAATGTTGCACCAGTCCCTGGAGCTCCGAACTGAGTTGTGCCACCTACATTTGTATAGGTATAACCTGCTGGATTTATTGAAATGCTTTGTTGAATGTAGCCTGTACCAGGTGTGTTAGTAGAACCTGTCAATAGCCACGCCTCGGTATAACCGGTTGGTGCTATTTCATTTTTAATAAATGACAAGTTAGAATCGTTGGTCCACGGACTAGTAAGGAAATCATTACTACGTTTTATCATGTTAGTAACAGGCAAGTAATATGCCGATCCTGCATTGCTGTAGTTTAATTTCAATAATTGATCTGTAGTACCAAACGCACTAACAACACCGGCTTGAACCTGTTGTGATTGATTATTAATTGTACCCGATATTGGAACTTCTGTGAGATCATATCCTTCTGCAATAACACCAAACGTACCATAAGATGAGTTACCGTTGGCTGCACGTATGCGGCCTCCTGCTTCAGCAAAGTAGCCAGCGTAGGCATAGTAAGAGAATACGGAAATAGCTTCTGTAATAGATCCTGGACCAGTACACCATATACCAATTCCGTCACTTACAATCATAGTATAATCATTAGATACTACTGATTTACTTCCGCCGTTGTGCAAGGTTCCGTCAATCTTAATGCCTGAACATCCATCACCGAACACTGTAACGTTTTGTATGTAAGGACTTTTTCTAATAATCCAGGCACTAGTATCATTAGGACCATTACCTGGATCTAGACTGGTGTATGCTCCGCCTGTTGGTCTAGCTGTTGAGTATTGATTATTAGCTGATACTGTTCCTTTTAGACCAAAAAACGACATGTTACGAATAGTGGTTCCGTTTCTCATCAAGAACATATTTTTTAAACAGTCGCCGGCATATACAGTCATATTTCCAGTGCCGTTGGTAAACTGTACGCTATTTCCGCTTGCAGTAAGCGTTTGAAGTATACCTGCTGAAGTAGCATTGGATGCTACAAAAGAATAGCCGTTAGCTAATGGATATCCAGAACATAGAGTGATTGTGGCAATACTATTAACTGCTTGAGAAAACGCATAGACATACGTGTTTGCAGGTATATTTGCTCCAGTGATGCTCATACCCACAGCCAGTTGTGTAATACTAGTTACATTGGTTATAACATTGCTACCGGCATTGGTACTGCCTGTAAAATTAAATGTTGGTCCGTCGTTTAATTGCAACGATGTGCTAGTTATACTTGAACCTACAACATAGTAGGTTTGTCCTGAAACAACACCGCCAAAGGTTGTACTTGCATTGTTTACATAAGGACTGATAAATTGTAATGGCATCTGATCAGTTAGGCCGATCGTACTGTTAACTACCATAGTGTTAGATGTTATTGGATTACTATTTGGTGCTATGGTTTGTACACAATACAAAGTTTTAGTAATAGCCGGTTGTACTACTGAACTACGTAATTCATCACCGATAATTGAAACGTTTTCTGGAACAACTATAGGTAAAAATTCATTATATGTGCCTGTTTTAACATTGATACTAGCAGTGATACCTGTATTTGAACTAGGTATTAGATAGGTATTTTGATTGGTCAATGCCGTGGTGATTATAGTCATTAAACTAGAAATCTCAGTAGCTGTACCAACTTCTGCAATCAAAGCATTATTAATGACTTGGTTAACAACGCTATTAAGAGGAACTGCATTTAGTGTTTGATAACTGCTTACCGCTGTATTTGTTACCACAGTCTGCATGACAGATAGTAAAAAATTAAGGGCAGGTGTGTAGTAAACAACTGATGATTCAGTTAGGCTGTTTATAAGTTGCGTCTTACTTCCAACATAGAAAAACGATAATGCGGCAGCAACGGTCTGACTGTTACCTCCACGTTTCATATCATAGATGATTGCATCGATAATTTGTTCGGCATCTCGCTGGGCGTGATTAGCATCCCATAGACTATCTGTACTAAAAGGAGCAATATTTTGAGCCATTTGATATAGCATCCATTGGTACATTTCTGCAACCATAAACGCTTTGTTAGCTTTTAATAATGCAACCGCATTCAAATAATAAAATCCGGTATTGATAAAATTACATGCGTAAGAAATAGTTTGCCAAGGTTGATCCCAAGTAAGTCCGTACGATGCTGTATCTTGGCCAGAGAATGTGTCTACATAATAGACTGCCGGTATTACGTTTATTTTTCTCCAATTAGGTACATTGCTTGAAACTCCTAATATATAGGTGTTAATATTAATAGGATTGTTGTTCGCGTCTGTAGCAGTAATAGGAAGAGCAGTGGGTTTGCCATTATTAAATGTTCTTAAGTCTCCTTGAACATTCAATATGTTATCGAGATCGTGAGCAATTAATAAAATCCAATTGATTGCTGTACTGTCATAATCTGGTCTATTGTTTGATGTTGAACTTATGTATGATGATATATGGTTGTTTATGCAAACATAAGTGCCGTTGGCCCAACTAACGATATCTCCAACACCATAAGATGCGCCGGTAACCCAACGGTTGGTCCATTTTTTACCTGGAATTAACAACGACCAATAACTTGAATTTACCCCTAAAAACTTTATAGTTTGACCATCGACAAGAGTGCTGTCTATTGATTTTGATAAGGTGATAGAATTCAAAGTTCCAGTAATTGTAGTTGACGGTACAGATTGACTGGTGCTAACTATCCAAGAAGTTCCTGACCCTGATACAATGTATGATGTAGAAACACCAGCTCCTGTTAGTGCCATTCCGGGCGCAATAGTTCCAGTTACTGTTCCGTTTACAGTTAATATATTACCTACAACAGCAGTAATCTTTGTTGTTCCTGATCCGTATGTTCCTGGGTTAGCAAAATAACTCAAAGTAATGCTAGTAGTAGAACTTGCTGTACAACTATATACTCCATTAAACGCGGTATTACTATTTCCGGACACTGTATACTGTACTCCTGTGGTAGGAGCCGCCGACTGGGTCGGTATTGCGAATGTTACTAGATACGGTCCTGATCCAGTTGTGCTAGTAAATGAACTGATAGTTATTGAAGTTCCTGAGATCGTCGAACTTGTTGCAGATGCTGTTGACGTTGCTATTGTTGAAACAACTTGTCCACTGGTAATTCCATTGCTAGATACTATCATCCCGGCAATAGTCCCGGCACTAGAAAATAGATTTATTACACTAGACGAACTTCCTGCACTAATGTAGGTATTGACAACAGTACTAGTATTAGGATCTTTAGCGGTGCTTTTAGCGGTTGCTTCATATAATACACCGTTACGAGCAACTAGATCGCCAGGAGCATAACTTGCGGCAATATCCCACGTATTTCTTACAGTATATCCAACATTAAACAATCCCCAATCAACCGCATCTGTATCTGGGAAGTTATTTGAGTTGTTTGCTGTTTTAGATATGTAAGCATCACCGCCAAAGATCACGATATCACCAATTTGATAATTTGTTCCAGACGCCCATACAAGATCAAATAATTGTCCGGGCAACCACATTGTAAAATTAGTTGTATCAATGCTTGAGCCCGAGGTATGATATCCAGTACACTGATAGATATCACCGTCAAGTTTTACTAGATCATTTAGTTTGTATCGTGTTCCGCTGGTCCATAGACCTTTATATTCCACTCCAGAATAAAATACACTCCAACTTGATTGATTGGCTTCTAAGCCTGCGCTAGTACTAGATGCGCTAAGGTGATTGGAAATACACTTGTATACAACACCGCCCCAACGAACAATATCGTTAGGTCCATAAGCTGTGTTAGTAGTCCAAGTTGGATGCCATGCATCAAATTCTGTATACTCAGTCCAGTTGGCCGCATCGGCTAAAAAGGTAGTACTAGTATGTGCGGTAGTACATGTATAGACTCGACCGCCAAAAATTACAAGATGGCCAGTACCATAGGAATGTCCAGTTACCCAAACTCCTGCCCAGGTTTTTCCATCAGTCATCTGACTCCATACTGGGAATGTGGCGTACAGATCGGTGTAGAAGTTTGCGCTTGAAGTATTTGGTATTAGACAAGAATATGCTCTTCCGTCATTAAACACCACGTCGTCTCGTGCATATTGAGTTCCAGGTGCCCAGGCTCCTGCCCAAGCATAACGTAATCTACCTATTTTAAATTCTGCTGCCATGTTATATTTTTCCTATTAAGTCGCTGAAATTATTTGTGAAGCGGTATATACATACCCTTGATTGATACGTACTACTAGCTCACCAGTGGCATCTATGTAATAATAACAATTTTTGTTGTCCCATCGATATTGGTCAAATGCTAGATTTGGGTAAGGTCTGCTATGATCTGTAGCCAGTCTACCATCAAAGAAATCTATGCCGTATTCAAAGTTTTCAAAATTGTTTGCCGGGGATCCTGCAACATTTAATGTTAATGAAGCCGAGCTTGCCAGCTGATCTATTTTATAAAAATAGAGTGTACCGTCATCTGATCCGCCATCTTGTCTAGCAAGGCCATAGAAATATCTTGGGTTTCCTTCACCTAAAAGATCATTTAAATTGTATTCGTTACCAACATAGTATGTCATAATGTTATCCTTAGCTTATTTCAACCCAACTTATAATCGCATCAATACTGGACACATAATTTGACCACAATAAAATATTAGTACTAGGTCCTACTACTAGTCTTTCACCACCGTTGATTACCCTTGCGCTAGTATTAGGTGGTATTGTTATATTCTGAACAAAATATGCCTGTGTCCCTGCTACTGTATCTTGTAATTGTACACTGGCTTGGATAATACTTGACGTGTTGTTGGTCAGACTCATTCCAATAACAGTGGTAGTAGCACTGGCGTTAGTGACTAGCATGCAAGGTGAAATTGTACCATATACACCACCAGTGGCTGTAGCAGATGTAGTTGTTGAATTGGCATAGGTAACTGTTGTTGAACTACCACCAGTGACTGTATAGGTCCCGTTGTAACCTGATATATTAATACCTGATACGGTTATACTTTGTCCTGAAGCGAACGGTGCAGTTCCTTGATCAGCAAATGTTAAAGTAACCACAGAGCCGCTGCCACTTACTCCTGTAATTGATAGCTGTGTTCCAATTGATGCTTGTAAATGATTTTTAAATACCGTTGTCATATTTTATCCTAATGCTAATGCTGTCTCTACACCAATGTCTTGTGCCCTATTTGCAGTAACTCCTGTTAGCGGACCGCCTGCATTTACCCAATATGTTCCGTTCCAAACTTCAACTAATCCTAAATCTGTGTTGAAGCGTGTCATACCTAGTGTTTCGTATTGCTGTGCAGGTCGTTGTGCAGAAGACCCACTAGGTATAACAACTCCATAAGTACCAGCTATTTGGAAATATCCAGCACCTGATTCATTAAATGTCGTTACTGCATTTGATGCAGTATTAGTAATTGTGCTGCCGGAAAACAGCAAATTTCCTAACTGTACTCCGCCTGTTCCTGAAGTAACGAAATTAACGTTAGTATTTATGCTGTTGGCAGTTATAGTATTTCCAGAAATAGTCAAGCTAGGTGTACCGGAAGTGGTGAAGCTGGGCACAGTAACGTTGGTAGTATTTAGGTTAGTAATATTGGCTGTTTGGACCCATATGTTATTCCATGCCAATGTGCTAGAACCTAAATCATGGGTGTTGGTTGCATTAGGTAAAATGTTGCTGTTCACTTCACCATCAAATGCCACAGTGTCTCCGCTGTTGGATCCTAAGGTGATATTGCCGTCAGCGGTAATATTGCCAGTCGCATGTAAATTGCCACTTACTAGAGTGTTGTTGTTTAAATTAATTAAGCCATTACCATTGGCTGTGATATTTACAGATCCGTTGGTATCTGTTGATACTATTGTGTTTCCGGATATCTGTAGATTTCCTACCTGGGCAGTACCTTGATAAACTGTAGCATTTAATCCGCTTGGTGATAGTGTAATAGTTCCACTGGTGCTAGAAATCGTACTGCTTGATACAGTTATGTTTCCTATTATTGCAGAGTTTGATATGTATAGATTGGTAGTACGAGTAGTGCCGTTGACACTTAGATCATTCGTAGGTGCGGCTGTATTAATGCCCACGCGGCTGTTAACAACATCTAAATAGAGTAGGTTCGTCTCGAAGGCTAAATTTACTCCGTTACGAAGTAGATTATCCTTTAAGAGCGGACCAGAAATTCGACCAACAGCCATCCACGCTCCCGTATACCCCGTGTTTCACGGTTAACCATCTTTGGAGTCTAGCGTTACCTGTCGTCCTCATCCCTCTCGGGCTCTTTGCGGGTTTACCACAGTTTAGTATCGTAGGAATTTGGTCAACTCCTACTGTAATAATATTTAGCCGTTTTGATTTTTAGGGCTTGATTACCCCAGGATTATGTCCCATGTCCACGTAGTATCTGCTATTTGGTCTTCTGTTAGATTTTTAGTTTGACTACCGCTTAATTGCAGCCAAGTAGTTCCATCAAATACTTCTTCATACTGTAAGTCAGTATTAAATCTCATAGTTCCTACTTGTGGACTATTGGGCCTTGTTGCAGTATCTCCTAAGGGAATAGCAATAGCAGTGCCATTGAATTGTACAAATCCGTCCCCTGTATTTGCCAATACTAAATTACCTAAAGGTGAATTAATACTATTAACATTTACATAATTTGTTCCATTGAAATTAACAACACCAGTACCGCTGGTTACAAATGAAATAGTATTTGATGAATTGACATTTGAAATATTATTACTATTAAATCTAATATTTCCTAGGGTAAGATTAGTTACAGTGGCGCTGTTAGAAATAACAGCCGTTGACGAATTAAGATTACTTGAATAAGCTGTTAACCATTGTAGACTATTTGATCCTAGATCATCAGTATTAGTCGTCGATGGCAAGATATTACTGTTAACTTCTGCAACAAAATTGATAGTATCACTGCTACTATTGCCTAAGGTGATATTACCGTCCCACGTGATATTACCGGTGGCATGTAAATTACCAGTAACTACGGTATTGTTGTTTAAATTTATTAATCCAGTTCCGTTAGCAGTGATGTTAATACTGTCATCTTGTACAATATCTGAAATTGTATTGCCGCTAAACAATAAATTTGCTGTACTTAATTGTGGTACTACGATTGTTGGATTACTAGATTGATTAGGACTAATGGTTATAGTACCTAACGGATTCTGGATAGTGCTTGTACTGATAATAAAATTACCAATATCGGCAGTATTGTCAACTAGTAAACCAATGCTGTCGATAGCAGTAGGTGTGAATAGATCATTAACCGGACTTAGACTATTAAAGCCTACACGATTATTAACAACATCTAGATATAATAATTGATTATCAAACGCAAGGTTTATACCGTTACGTTTTAAATTATCTGCTAGTAAAGGGCCGCTAATTCTACCAAACTGGTTAGCCATAGTTGACTCCTAGCGGTTATTGATCAAAACCGTGCAGAATAACAATCGGTGTGCTTAATCCTGGAACAGCAGAGGTAAATTGTATAAAATATTTTGTGCCGTCGTATGGAGATGCATTGTACGGAGCACCAATTGTGCTGCCTGTCTGAATTAGATAATTAGAATTCCAAGTTTGATAGACATTTCCAACTATTACAATCAAGTTATCTCCGGTCCATGTTGAACCGTTTTGCACAATGCCCGGAGGTTGCGGATTTAATGGTCCAAACACTGTAGTAGAACCATCTCCGGTATATGTTTCTCTAGTGATGCCTACAGATTCTTTAAAGCGCAATGCCCTCCATTGGCCACCGTTGCCATAAGTGCCACCTTGAAATACCATCACTTGATTGGTTGTAGTATCATAACGCATCATGCCTGGCAAGCCTGTTGGTTGACTACCTGTAGGGCCATTTGGTATTACAAGACTTCCTCGACCAGTAGGACTCACATACACATTGGAATTAGTCACATCTGAATACAATGTAGTATCGTTTGAAATTCTACGATTTAGATTAAGTTGTTTTAAAAATCTCATAATTATACCGGTAATGTACTTAAAATTATACTAACTCCTGTGCCTGTATAGGCTGTGCTAGCTATGGCACAAATAACGTCATTATTGCCTAATACTAATTTTTCTTGATCTAAACTTAGTGTTTCACCTGCCGGTAAAGATAAATTACTGATAATTGTACATTCAGGATTTACATAGGCTGTCTTGCCGTTAGGCACAGCGTATAATGAAAAAGTAATAGGACTTCCACTGTTATTACAGGCTATCATGCTGGTAATGGCATTGTTATTACTACTAGTGTAGATTGTTGTGCCATTAGGAGTTCCGCTAGTTACTGCTGTTGCTATGATTGGTGTCGCTGTTAATGCCATGTTCTTTCCTTAAAATAATATACTTAAAAGTAATGCTCTATTTTTTGATATTAATTCATCAGTACCTATCGAATTACTAAAATATATACCAGTTTTTCCTGGATGGGCGGCCAGCGTGGTAACTGTTGAGTTTTGTGAATAAAGTAATGTACCACTACTATTTGATCCTGGAGGACTGATTTGATCGTCTAGTTGTAGCACTGCATTTAATTCAACAGTACCGGTACTAGTCGATGTTAGTACTAGATTACTAGCAACATTGTTAATAGTATTACTAAATGTTCTAACATTGTCAACAGTAAGTCCGGTAGTGGCAAAATATCCTCTAGTCGCATTGTTAACGTTAAACTGAACTTGATATGTCGTATTTGTGCCCAGTGTCCCTGTGACCAACACATTTGCTGCCGCGCCGGCAGCTACAGCTGGGCTCACGCTGGCTGCTAATGGCCATTGTATTTCATTCACTATTGCCGTGCCAGATGCGCCTTGTCCTGATGGTGTTAAGGTTGACAATACATATCCATAGTTCCATTGCACATTTGGAATATGGTAAGGTTGTAGTGTTGTTCCTATCGTTCCGGCATAGTTAACAGCATCATTAGTTAATGTATGCCCGCTGACTCCGATAGTCCCGCCAACATTTACGATAGCTAAAGCATGACTTCCGCCATGCATATCAAAACTTAAATCACCTGAAGTATCAGTTGTGATTGTTCTTAATTGTAATCCATTTAAAACTTGAGTTCCGGATGAAATTCCTGTTCTTAACAAGAACGTACCCGCAGGATTTAATCCTGTAGTAGAGTCGTAGTGTTTAACACTTTCGTCAAATAAAATTTGTGCAGGAGCATATGATCCCCTGTCTATTTCAAAACCAGATTGATAATTTAATCCTGCTGGTATGCCGGGGGCTGATCCTAATCCTTGGTCAATTTTTAAAATATTAACATCAACAACTAGTGCTGAAGATTCAACTGTGGTAGTAGTTCCCTTAACATCAAGATTGCCCCAGACAGTTACCGTTCCATATTGTGCAGAATTTCTTCCAATGGCAGTTCCGGTAGTATCAAGAATAATATTACCACCAGCTTGTACCTGTAGACTATAGTCACCGTTACTGACTTTTACAATTTTTGACATTCTGTATCCTGTAGGGTTAATGGAGCCCCGAAGGGCTCCTATTAACTATTAGATGTTATCGATCTTAACTGAAACGTTTGCCACTGCTGAACCAAATGTCCAAGGCACCTGTGTAGGTGTTGTAAATTGTGTTCCTGGAGTGCCAACGCCACCGGAAACAATAGTTGCTTTACGGTTGCTGAGCTTTTCAACCCAATATGTGTTACCATCTGAGTCAGTAGCATTAATAGCCATTGTGCCAGCTACTGTTGGAGTTGCTGTTATTAATTTACAGAAAGTACCTGGATATGTCTTGCTGTCTGTATTAACAACTCTGAAACTGCGCGAGCCTTCTTGCTTGACAATATCGCTATAACGACGACTTGTTGTTCCTGTTGTAATAGCATAGGCAACAATACTTGGATAGTCTAATGCTACACTATAACCACTTGTTACTTCTGCTTCTAAAGTAATTGTAGCTGCCGCTGAACCTGATGAAGCTGTAATGGCTACTGGAGCTTGTGATGGAGCATAACCTGCACCAGTATCAGTAACTGTAACACCGCTTAGTCCATAGGTTAGTACTACAGTTGCACCTGTACCGCCAGGCGTTGTTGTGTTTGTAGTAGCTTGAGCACCGGTTGATCCGCTTGTAACTGATCCGCCAGTTGTAACTGTAAGAGTTGCGATTGGGCCAGCTTGTGTACCAACTAGTACGCTACCGTTTGAACCAACGGCGCCTGAGCCAAATGTCAATGCTGTACCGGCAATAGCGTTAGCATAAGAACTAGCAACAGAGTATGTTGTACCAGAACCGCTCACAATCCAGTAACGTGTAGCGGCTGTTAGACCAGAACCTGTTAAACTTGCGCTTGTCAAGAAATCCATACCTGGAATGTATGCTGTTGTATTTGAAAATACAACTTGATTTGAACCGTTTGTACTAGCAATAGTATCACCTAGTGAGTTAGCAATCGTTGCCACTGTAAGTGTTGCGCCGCCGCGAGTTGATAATACTTGACCAGTTTGATATGCTTTAGTACCACTGTTACCACCTGCAACTGTTGCAGAAATCACTTTACCAACAAATGTACCAGTTGCTGTTGCGGTTGTAATACCTTCACCACCTAATGGTGTGGCAAATGTTAATGCTGGAAATGCTGTTGTATATGAACCTACAGTTGTAACTGTAACGCCAGGGGCATTTACGCTAGTACCGGCTAATCCAGATGTTGAATCTACTGAACGATTGTAACCACCAGTGATACCGGCATTACGACCGCCAAAATATTTCTTATTTAAAGGACGTCCCATTTTAATTTCTCCTTAAAGAATAACGGCGTTCTAGGCCGTACGCGGTTGGATTTCCGCATAAAACTCACCCCATGTGAGTTGTTACAATGTATTTATGCGTAAGTGATTCTTAGGCTTGCTTGATCTAAATAGGCAGTATCTCTGTGCGGATATATCTGATTACTGCGAAAACTTACCACAATGCCAAACGTAGAATCTGCTATGTTAGCACTAGTAAGACCGGTTGTACTCCATAAATCTCCAGGCCCTCCATAGATATTAAGATCTCCTATAGGATTTAATGGTGTTGTAAAATCTCCGGTATACATATCTGACTGCACAGGATTAACTGTACTTGCGTAGTTGTCCCCTATAAGTTCGCCGTTTAATGTTAGTTGTATTACTAGATCTTCTATTCGAGACGCACGTAATACATTAAGTTGTAGTTCTATGCCCGCAACCGTAGCGCCATTGTCGGGAATATTAAATCCGGTGCACCACAATTGACTTGTGTTGTTTAAAAATCTTTCCATCCACAATCCGCTGATAGTATACAAGGGCTTAGAGCTAGTAGCATAGGCACCTTGTCCAAGAAATGTAGGATTATATTTCCAATCAATGCTAGGAATTCCTGTTACTTCATTAGCAATTGATACGTTTGAAATCGATGTTGGATTATAAAATAGTGTTGTGGACATGATATATTTACCCAAAGAAAAAGGACTCCGGAGAGTCCTTTTCTATATAACAAACCTCTAGGGTAGTTAAATTAACTAAATTTAACGTTACCTGAAGTAATAGCAACTAGACCTAAATAGTCAGCCGCATTACCTAGAGAAGATGCTGTGTTAGACAATTCAACATAGCCATAACGTGTCATGAATGAAACGACTGGTTCGAATGTTGATGGATCTAAAACTACACCACTGCTCATCAATGGAATGTATGGGCAATAGAATGCAGGAGCATCAGACTCACTACCACCTTTGTATCCAATTAGGATAGAAGCTGTGTCTTGAGCGTAGCTGTTAACATAAATCTTCATAGCACCGTTCAATGTACCAACGAACTTAGTGTTTGTTGGAGCTTCAAATGTACCTTCTGTTGTACGAGCAAAAGCTGAAGTAGTAGCAGATTGTAGAATTGTTAAAGCAAATGGTGATACAACAGCGTAGTTACCAGCACCACGACGTGTACGTTGAGCGATCAAGTTGCTTACGCGATTGATCTGAACTGCCAATGCGGCATGCTCGTCACCAACGAATGTAGCAGTACCACTAACTTGTGATTGATCATAAGTTTGTGTTGCTGTACCAGCTAGAGTTGTTAAAGATGCAATGATCTCTTGGTCAATTTCAGCTGTGATTTCTTGTGCCAAAGCAGCCATAACTTCTGCTTCAACGTCAATACCTTGTTGGGCTTGAGCGTCTTGAGCAGCCTCGAATGTCCAACGAGCAGACAATTTACGAGTTTTAGCTTCAACTGTTTGTTTCAAGATTTGAATTGACATTCTGTTACCAGCTTGGCCTTCAAGAGTAGCTGTAGAAGCTGCCTTGGCTGCGCCATCAACTTGGTTACCAGAATATGAAGCCGCAATCTTGAATGGGCTTAATGCTTCTTCACCAGCTAACACACCAGCACCAGAGCTTGAATCGCTGTAGCGAACACGCAATGTGTGGATCTGTCCAACTGGACCAGTCATTGGTTGTACACCTACTAACTCGTTAGCAATAACGGTAGGCATAACACGTCGGATCACTGGAAGGATCACGCGATTTAAAGTTGCAACGTTACCAGCAGAAGTAGCACCAGCAGTTGGAGATTCCATCAAATACTTGCGAGTATTCTCAAGGGTTACACCCATTACTGATTTTTTAGTGCCTTGTAAGCCTTCTAATAGGGCTTCCTTAGTTTCTGCCCAACGTCCGTTTAATAGTTCTGACATTTAAATTTCTCCTTAGAATTTTAGTCCAGCTAGACGACGAATATCAACGATATTGCTTTCGCTTTCACTGCTATTTTGGTTGTTGGAAATCTTATTTCCGGTTATTTCTTTAGCCTCTACTAGTGCCTGTTTCTTCTGCGGAGCTTTGCCAGCAATAACTGCTGGGAGATACTTGTCAAAACTTTCGTTTAGACGTTCTGTTTTTACAGACTCCATCAATTCATTCATGATTTCACGTTGCTCGCTACTTAAAGGAGCTAGTAATTCACTCATGATTTGTTTTCTTGTTTGACTCTCTTTAAGAGTACGGATTTCAACTTCTTTACTTTCTAAGATCTGTTCTGCTTTAACAACGGCCTGTGCGGCCTCTTGCATGGCTTGATCTTTCAAGTCTATGACTTTGAGTAATTTTGCTGTTTCCGATTTTTCATTTAGGTAAGACGATTGATATTCTTGAGCAAAAGCTTCGAATAACTTGCGTCCAAAATCTTGACGACGAGCGGCTTCGATGTCTTCTTTCAATGATGTAATCTCAGAACGTAGTCCTGATTCTACAACACCTTCAACCATCTTAGCGGCACGAGTTACAAACTCTTGTTTTACCTTCTTGATTTCTTGACGACCTTCGCGAACTAAGCGTACCTTAGTTTCAGCTAGATCACGTTTGTCTTGCATAAACTCTGTAATTTCTTGAGCTAGAGCCTCAACTACAAATTGTTCCAATTTACCAAACTTGTTTGCCATTGTTACTTGATCTTCATGAAGTTCACGAACTTCTTGAGCTAGCTGACGTGTAACAAATTCCTTCATTACTTCAGCGTCTTTCTTCATCTTCTTAGCATACTTAACTTTCATTTCTGCTAATTGATTGCGATCATCGGCAAACTCAACAATCTCGCCAGCTAATTGTTCAGAGATCATGCGATCTACTGCTTCAATCATTGTATTCTTGTCGTGTTCGTATTTTTGTGCGAATTCTTCGCGTAGTTGTGTAGCTACTTCTTGACGAGCTTCGTTAATACGATTCTCAAAAGCGGCTTCGATTGACTCTTTGATCTCTTCTGAAATCACATTGTTTTCAAATAACGATTTTAGTGCATCCAACATGTGATTCTCCTTATTATTGGAGTTTGTTTATTATTGCTAATAAACTCTCTTTGAGATATTTCTGTGCCTTAGGATCACCTTTCACCTCTTGCGCTATACGCAAGGCATTCATGCCGCCTCGATTATTCATCAAGTGTTCATAAATTGGTGTGGGATATGCTCCTGGAGCACTAGGTTGAGCTACCATATCTACTGTGATAATCTCAAAATCTGATACTTCACCGGATCCGTCTTCCTTGACGTTTCCGGATCCGCGACTAGAAACACCTAGCTTGACTCCGCTTTCCAGCATTGTCTTGATTAGTTGTCCCATAGGGGTTGGTAAAATTTTCAGTTTACCGTAACCATTAGGACCGTCCATCCACATATTAACTATCATGTGACTTACACGGTCCAGGTTAATTTTTAGATCATCTGGATGATCCACTTCTCCGAGAACTGAATAACCGTTCTGAATCTGATCGTTAAGGGTCTTAACAGCCTTGCCAATCTCATTAACAGGGTAAACACGCTGGTTAGCGTTACGTATACCGCCCTGGATGCAAATCCCGGACATGTACAAGTTCTTCCCATCTTTGTCATCAGATTCAACGATCATTTTTGCTTCGTTGAAACTGAGATTCTCTCGGAGATACAACATATTTTTCAATGTAATTTCCTAATTAACGAATACGTCCGCCAATAGTAGATTTACTATTAGCTGGCTTATCGCTTGCACCTTTCTTCTCTGGTCCGTGTCCTGGTTCACGCTTTGTGAAACCTGTCTTACCAGCTTTACCGCCTGGAACATTAACGTTACCGGCTGCATCTGGATTAGGAACTACGTTACCTTTTAACAAACCTGTACCTTTTAAATTACCTTGGTTTGCAAATGTTGGGCTTTCTACGTCGTTACGAGCGATATTTTCTACTGTACCACCCATGTCATTCTTCATATTGTCGATAACAGACTTCTTGTTTACACCGTCATCACCCATTTTTCCAAATGAATTGTATGTGTTTCCACCTACTTTATTAACATATTCCATTAGATTGTCAAGATCGTCAGCACCATCTTGAGCACCATCATCACCGTGTACCTGTGCGGCTAAATCATGCATTGGCATGCCGTCACCGTGAATACCTGGAGTTTGTTCTTCTTCGTGTTCTTCACCTGCTAATAGATGCTCGAATTCTGCTTTTAGATCTTCTAATGCGTCTTCTAGGTCCATAACGCGATCTTCAATGTCGCCTTCGCCTTCTTCGCCGCCTTCTTCGTCACCAAATGGCTCTTCTTCGCCTTCAGCATCATCTTCGCCTTCAGCATCATCTTCGCCTTCAGCATCATCTTCGCCTTCTTCATCACCACCAAAGTCTGGCTCTTCGCCATCATCATCTGTTGGCTCTTCTTCAGTGTCATCTTCTGAGTCGTATGGGTTACCTGTATCTTTTGGTGCTTTTCCACCAAAGTCTGATTCTAATAATTCTTCGTAAATTTCACGTGATTTTCCAACAACGATGTTGTGGAAGATTTCTTTTGCTGTATCTTGATCTTCGTTGATCAAAGCTTCTAGCATTGCTTCAAATTGAGCGCGGTCAGTCATGTTAAATTCTCCTGTGATTGTGTTACAAGGCTGTGTATTATTTACACTTATATTAAAAAAGTGTATGGTAATGGCGTGAAAACAGTCAGTTTTGACAGTTTTTTAATTATTGACCTGGCTGTGGAGGAGGAGCAGAGTACATATCATGGATAAAGTCTAATTCTTTTTCCTGCTCTAATATGTGAGCTTCACTACTCTTACGCAGTTCGTTTATTTGTTTTAGTGTTAATCTAGTCTTGCGGGTATCAGTCCTGTGTATAGTTGAATTATCACGGTCAGCCTCATAACGTAGATCATTAGCTACATGACGAGTGTCCGGATCAATATAAAACAGTTCTCTTAAAATCATAATGTATTTATGCGACTGGGCCCTGTCCGCCACCTGGAGGACCACCTGGCATTGCACCCTGTGCGGCCGTAGCACCTACTCCGCCTTCTGCTTCTGGACTGCTTTGCAAGTCTTCTGGAGCTTCCATATCGGCAGCGGCACCCATATCGCCTTGTATGCCACCTGCTGATATGCCTGCACTACGCATTTCTCCAGCGGAATCTGTATCTGTAGGTTGTCCTTTACCATTCTCTTCAGCCCACATACGTTCATTCTCTGCAATTTCTTCGTCAGTTAAACCTAAGAAACGATTCATTGCAAATCGTTTTGACATGAAAGGAACAGCTTGTACAGTATTAAATGTGTTAATACGTTCAGCATCAATGGTTGCCTGGCGTGAACTGGCAAAGTTCATTGGAGGATTGAAGTTTAATTCAAACAAATTAGGATCAATATTCAATCCTTTGCCATGCATGTACATCTTAAACTCTTCATCAAAGATACTGGTTATTAAACTTTGCAGTCTTTCGCAGTACTTGTTAAAGCGTAGCTCTTGAATGTATGCTGTGCCTACTCGCCCATCATTGAATGTGCTTTGTGAATCATCAGCACCAGTAGGCAAATAGCTACTTGGAATACGTAATCCACGGAATAACTTGTTAGTAAAGTACTTCAAGTCATCAATCTCGCCAATATTCTTACCGCCTTCTAGCATACGCACATCAGAACCTTTACCGTCTGCTGTTTTAGGGAAGAAATAGTCTTCATTTATGCTTAGAGGATTGTATGCAGAGTCTATGACATTCTGTCCGCCCCCTGTTTGTGACGGAATACGGCGCTGGTGGATTTCGTTCTTTACACGTTCTACAAATGCCATAGCTAGGTGACTAGGCATATTTCCCACGTCAATGCTAAAAACACGACGCTCTGGAGCACGTGATATACGATAAATTAGAATTGCATCTTCTAATAGTTCTTTTTGTTTATAAACCTTAAAGATATTTTCTAACAAACTGTTACCAAATGGATAATTTTGATCTAATCCTTCTGATAAACTTAGGTGTACAACATGTTTAGCATCTATTGCACTTTCTGTTTGATTTAAACCAAAGCGAGTACTGCTTGAACTAGTAGATCCGGATCCCGGAGCACCTTTTGTTCCCGATTGGCCACCACCGAACGTACCACCACCACCGGTACCTCCTGCGTTATTCCTAGGATTTACATTAGGTGTGATCATTGTAGCAATCAAGTTTTCAAAGTTAGGTGCTAGATCTTTAACAACATATTGTTCAGGTTTCTTACCTTCGCTTTCATTTACAATAACTTTGACAATTTGACTAGGATCTACCCATGACCATTTTTGATTTTCAGGATCACGAATAAAAAATGCATCGCCGTATTTGAATACATTGCGTACAATACGGAAAATACGTGTGTCAAACTTTTGTAACTTGTTCCATTGTGCTAGATACTCGCCTAAGATCTTAATCTCAGCGTTGGTTCCTTTGTTACGCCATTTAACTGCAAATGGACTTTTTGAATCTTTTAATTTTTGTGTGCAAAATTCTGCAAGGATATCTAAGGCGGCATTAACTTCAGGATCGCTGTCCATAACTTCATACTGTTGATAACGTTCAACACGATTAGGACTACCTGTGTAAATGTCTGGAAGGAATGAGCTGTAGTTTGTTCTTGCAGGTCCCGGACGATTACTAAAGTTGGATCCGTTGATTGGACCCATCATCTCGCCATTGATCGGAACCGGTGTAAAGTATTTTTTCCAACTCATTCTAGTTTTATCCTTTATCTAACACTTACGTTAGGATTCAATTTCTTAGTGGCTCTATGTACTTTACCGCTAGTTTCAAGTAATTCAGCAGTATGCTTGACCATGTCCACAACATTCTTATTTAAGTCTACTAGGTCCATGTGCAGATCTTTTAGGGTCACTGTGCCCTGTCTAATTTCATCATGCTGTTGTTGTTTTGGTTGCTCAACTACTGCTGGTTTTGGTTGCTCAACTACTGCTTGTTTAATATTGCTGGTAGCGTTGTTCAATCCTCCAACATGTTCCTTTAGATTATCAAACATTGGAGACACTTGTTTTTGCATGTCTGATAATGATAACATAGGTGCGGCATTCCATTCTTTGGCCTTGGCTATCATTTCTTTTTGCATTTCACTAGTTGCGTTACCTGTAGCTTTTTGTAAATCGCTAGTCATAGGTCCAATTGAACGCTGTATGCCCGCAACAAACTCAGGAACTCCAGTAGTTGCAACAACTGCATCTTGTTTTTTCTTTTCGCTTTCAATTGCCGAAGTCTTTTCAATTTCAGATTGCTTAATTGTTGTTAGTTGTGCTTGACTGCTAGATTTAATTGCTGATTCGTTGTCTTGAATCATAGTTTGCACAGCTGATTTCCAGCTAGTTTGAATACTGGATGTTGTTTGTTGAGCAGATTCTTGTGAATCAGTGCCTGCATTTGTACGACTACCAGCGGAACTGATAGTTGTATTAAACATTTCGCTTAGTTTGCCTATATCAAGATTGCCTGAACTAGACTGATTAGCAGTCATTGATATTGTATTAGATATTAACTTGCCGATTTGTTGAGAACTAAACACACCCTCTAAATTAGTGCCTTCATTGATTAGAGCATTAACTGGGCCTTTTTCAAACGGTTGTCCAGTCGCTCCAAGAGTTGTATCTGCACGTGGAACTGGTTGTTTACCGGTAGCAAGCTCTCCGACTAAATTTACCACATCGGCGGCCATGGTAACAGCACCTACGCCAATTTCTTTTACAGAATCTATAGTTATACTGCCAATGTCTTTAAACAGTGTACCATTTTGTATTGCTCCAGGCAAACGTGTTAACGCTTCAATGCCATTAGCTCTATCAACGGCACTGGCCGGAGTGCCTTCTGGTATTACTCCTTTGCCATCAGATGGTTTAACATTTTTAAGTTGATCTATCATGTCTTGGGCAGTTTTTGTTGCACCAAAACGTTGATTAATACTATCAATAACTTGTCCTAGAGTAGCATTAAAATCTTTTAGACGAGCATTTGCTTCTACATATAACTCTGTGCTCTTTGCACCGGCAGCCTTGTCAATTAACTGCTTGCCTTGTGCATCTTTCATAATCTCGCCATTTTGATCACGCTGAGCAACTAGACCTTTTTGTCTAAATCCAGCATCTTCATCGGCAATTTGTCTTGCACGATCCATTGACACATGATACTGATCAGCTACACTCTTAATACTGCTATTGAAATTTTGCGAAGACATATAGACAGTACGTGCGGCATCAGCGGCAGCGCCTTCGCCTGTTTGTACCATTCGTCTATAAGTTTCAGTACTCATCTGAGCGGCAACTGCTGTTTCAGCTTGTTTAACTTGAGCCAGAGCTGATTTACGTTCTTCGTCAGTGTGTGCATTACGCAGATTATTCATTGCGTTTTGTAACTGTGTTCCTGCAGGTCCTAATCCAGCTAGTATAGCAATAGTTTCTTTAGTCTTTGCCTGTCCAGTGAATAATTCTTCCCCTACTTTATTCAAGCCTAGGCCTTTTAGTCCCACAGTGGCCTGTTCTAATGCTTGTTTCTGTTCAGGAGCCATACCTGCTAGTGTGGCCTGTATACGAGCGTTCTTTTGTAGTTCTTGCAGAGCAGATTCTTGCTCTTTACGACTTACACCTGTTAGCTGTGCAGTCTTGTCCATTTCACTGGCCAATTCAGCAACTGATTGTTGTAGTTTTAGACGTTCTGCATCGTTGTCAAGATTAATTCTACGCTGACCAGATATGGTAATTGCCAACAACTCGTTATAGTCTTGAGTTGTATAGCCCATTTTACGCAGACTATCAGCGGCAGTACTGTCACTAAATGACTTGGAAACTTGATTAAAGATCTTAGCACTGTCGGTCATGTTACCGCCAAGTGATGTAAAGTTATATTTTCCTTTATCTATAACTTCATTCCACTGATCAGTGCTTAGTCTAGTTTGATTAATACTGGCACGTAGCCCTATAGCATCGTTATTAAAGCCAATACCTGTTTCAGATGACTTACTCCAAGTAATATAACTTTCGTGTATTTTATCTTCTAGAGCTTGAAATGCTGCCTTGGGGCTAGTCAGCATTTCGGTGATGTCTGTTCCAAATTTTCTTGACTGACCACTGATGTCAAATCCTTGGGTAAGACTCATATTACGATTCGTTTGTCGGTGGAGTTCTAGTATTTTCTCTTGAACCTCAAGATTCTTTTGTCTGTATTCGTCTTCAGTCATTTATTTTTCCCCGAAATATGCGTATATAAATACTCTATAATATATTTATCCGGAGTTTAACATGGCTACAAATCCCCTAAAGCAGTTTTTTCGACAACCTAAGATTTTCATTAAACTACCTTCAAAGGGTATCTTTAACAATCCCGGCACTTTACAAGGCGACTTGGATAAAATGCCTGTATTTGGCATGACCGGTATGGATGAAATCCTAATGAAAACTCCGGACGCATTATTAAACGGAGAATCAACCGTGCGACTAATGCAAAGCTGTTGTCCATCTATTACCGACGGATGGGATATCAGCAATTTAGACGTCGATGCGATTCTAGTGGCCATTAGAATTGCCAGCTATGGAAATGAAATGTCAGTTACACACACCTGCACCAGTTGCGGGGAAGAGGGTGACTATGATATTAATCTAAGCTCTATGTTAGATCACTTTAGTCGATGTGAATACGAGCCTAAAATTGTACTTAAAAATCTAGTGATCAAAATCAAACCATTGACTTATAAAAAGGTTACTGAGTTCAATTTAGAAAACTTCATGCTACAAAAACAGCTAGCACAGCTAGATACCTTAACTGCCGAGCAACGAGATGTAGAAGTACCAAAAGTATTTGCCGCGTTGGCAGAACTACAGAATAGAATCTTTCTTGAAACTGTAGATCAAGTTGAGTTAGAAAGTACTGTGGTTACAGAACGTAGTTTTATTAAAGAATTCTTGGACAACTGCGATCGAGACATATTTGAAAGCATCAAAGAACAAATTGAAGCTAACAATACCCTGTGGAGATATCCAGATACCACGGTGCAGTGCGCTAGTTGTCAACACGCCGATTCGTTTGCCATACAACTAGACCAATCAAATTTTTTCGTCAAAGCCTAATTAGATTATCTAATAAGGAAATTGAAGAATATCTAGTTAGGCTTGATAAAGAAATACTACAGTACAAAGAAGAATTTTTTAGAATTGGTTGGTACATGCGGGGCAGTATAAATGTCAACGATCTCTTTGATCGATACACCACTGAAGACATTAAAATTATAAACGATATTATTAAAGAAAATATCGAAGCAACTAAAAATACTCAGATGCCCTTGCTTTAAATATCAATATCCAGGAACTTGCCACTTGTGGGCAAGGGAGCTTTGGGATTTTTGTTAAAGTGTTTGCTCACAGCATCTTTGGCAGCATTGGCTTTAGATGAAATACTGTCTACATCTGTATCAGTTCCAGTCAACTTGTCATTGACCTTGTTGCCAAGATCGCCAAGTGGATCATCTTTTTTGCCCATGGTCTTAGCACCTTGATCAGATATGTTATGCGTCTTAACTGATGAAATAAATCTACCGGGACCTTGATTCCATAGCCAAGTTAGTGCAGGATCAATTGCATACATCACACAGTTGGCAATAACTTCTTTGCCTTCTTCAGTTTGCACCCATTGTTGAAGCCAAATACTAGCGGCAGTAGTAGCCAATATCTCAAGCACCGCCGGTCCACCAAATACACCTAATGTTGCGATTGTTGCGGCACCACCTGCTACCCAGGCAGCTACTCGACCTACTACTGTAAAACCTATTAACATTCTAATAACTTTTACAATTGAACCACTGGCAGCTAATGCAACTACAGTTTCCTCAACTAGGATTCTATATGCCGGCATACGATCACTTTCCGGCATCTGTCGTTCTTTAATAGCCTTGTTGACCAAAGCTACCTGTGCTAGATATGTACAGGCAATTTCGTAGGCACCAATCCATTTTACAAAAGTCATAAAACGAAAGGTATTCTTGGCAATAAATCCAGAATTAAAGATTAACGATTCTCTGGCAGCAGGATCTAGATGTCTAGCTGTGTCTTTGATCAAAGCCAATAGATTATCAGGAGCCGGTACTGATGTTTCAGAGATTATTTCATAGATTTTCATATACGATATTTATCTAGTTAGTAAGATGAACTACGTTCATCTGTGTTTTCGTTAGCACTCAAACACCTGTTGTTTCTTTATAGACTATAATCAAGTGCGAAGCACTTTAAATATTATCTAGATTGTTCAGTCACACTTTGCCCAGGCAGGGCAAAGAACATTATCTGAGTTGAACAATGTCACCTAGCGTTATGGCGTTACAGAGGCGGTCATCCGGTACCTCGAGCCAAGTCTTTATACGACGGCAGTTGATCAATATACGCTAGCACACTGATAAACCCGTGGGTTCTCCCCACTCTTTTAGCCTTATTCTCCCACTTATAAATTAAACCAGTTAGCGGCGTATCTGATCATCGTCCTGTAAAGGATAGTAATTTATAACTCTGACACCAAGCAGAACTTCCATACCGTCACACATCAGAACGGATTTAGAGCACACGATCAACGCCTGTGCGGGCTTATTTGGTGTTTTAACGGCCTGTTTTATTAGCTTTTGAGTATATGTGAACCATGCACACGCACTTGAATATGACCGTTATAATAGTCTTTTGATTCAAGAACTCTGCGTGAAAACTGCTCACGAGCCTCTATATAAGAGCATTCTGCCTTAGATTTACAGTAGAAAAGTATCTCTCTTGTAAAGTTTTCTGCCCCTAACTGCGTAACATCCTTGGTTAATTCAGGCGACGATCCATAATAGTCACGCCAATCTGAGTCAATTTTGCTACGGATTTTCTTTTTTTTCTTAGTGCCGTTTTTAAGTTTTACTGTTCGATAAGTGGTTTTGGAGAATTTTGCTAATTTTTTGCCTATGTACATGCGCCCGCTGGTGATGTTTGTTATAAGATATACAAATCCCACACAATCTTCGGGCAGAGTTTCTACTGGTTGATTTTGATAAGTCCATGACATTAACTATGTAGTTAATTATTTTCCTTACCCTTGCCTTTTTGAGCGCGACGAACCTTGCGTTCATCTAACTGCGCCCGTTTATCTATTTGCCACAGCCTAATTGCCTTGCGCCTATCACTACAAATGTGCCTAATATCGCTTAAAAGATGCCGGAGCCTAATGGTACTGGCATAGGTATCTTTGTCAAACCACTCTTGATTTTCCGCGAAGTACTTGCGAAAAACTCGCATTAGCTCTTCGTGCAGATCCTCATCCTTGGGTGTCACTCTGTGATCTCCAAGTCAGTGGCATATGATGTAAATCCGTTCTCTTTAACCACACGCAAGACGTTGTTTACACGGCCAATTAATTCGTCCTTATGCGATATTAAGAAGATGTTTTTCTTACGTTCACGTGACATCTTCTTAAGTACGCCCAGGGCTCCCTCAACGCCCGATGCATCTAGACCATTGTCAATAAGCTCGTCAACAAACAGTAGGTTGATACCTTGATACAATGATTCCCACACGTCGCGGAAGGCAAATGATAGGCCTAGAATCAAGCGATTACGCTCGCCCCTAGACAGATTGTCAAAGTCTAAATCTTGCCCCAGCTGAGTGATCAATACTGTTAGATCGTTCTGGAAAGTGACCGAGTGCGGTAAACCTAGCTTGTCCAAATAGTAGGTCAATCGATTGTTCAAATAGGCCAAATTCTGGTCAATAATCTTCTTACGAATAAACGAATCTTTTGATGTTAATAACTTTAATAAGAACTCTTGATGATCCTTGATTAGGTTAAATTCATTAACTAGATCCCAGGATATTTCTTGCATGGCAGTATGCTTGAGCTCATCAATCTGCTCTTGATACGGGTCAACTTCTACTGCTTTGATGTTAAGCTGACTTTCTAAAGTGGCAAGATTATTCTGATGCTTGAACGCTTCCTCTATGGTGTCGTAGTAGGTTTTAGGCCGTTGACTAAGCTCGCCTAGTGCTGAAATATCAGCAAGTATTTTGGCTAGATCTTTTTCTACCTTGGCATAATATCGCCGGGCTTCGTCAAGGTGCCCTTGTGCTGTAGCGGTCATTTCTTCATGCTTGTGATCATGTAGCTCTTGTTCACATGCGTGACAGGTCTTGTTAGCCAACTTGACGAGCTCGCCGTCGTACTTCGTGACGCTTCGCTCCGCTTGTGCTATCGCACTTTCGAGCGTTGCACGCTCTTTATTTAGGCTTTTCAGCTTCGCTGACTTCTCATCATACACTTTGAGCTCCGCATGCTTCGCAAGCTCAGCGTCAATATCTACGCTCTCTAATTCGACAATGCTACGACCTATTTTCTCTAGTTCGTTGGCATGCTGAGTATTCCATGCATTTTGTTTTGTGATCAAACTGTCAATGCTTTTTTGTATACCTTCGTTACTGCGTTTTGTAGCTTCAATATTTGCAGACTCTTGCGTGATACTATCTTTAGTTTGACGGATAAGCTCTTTAAGTGTTTCTGCTTTTTCACTTAGCAGGGTAATACCTAGTAACTGCTCAATAATGGCTCGTTGATCGTTAGCCTTCATACTTAAGAATGGCTCAGTATATGTGTTTAATGCAACCACATGCTTGAACATGTCATGACTCATACCTAACAAGTCATCTAAGTCCTTTTGCGTTTCACGCATATCACCCTGAGCATCATCTGTTTCATCTGTTTCTTGAGCTTGGTCGTTAACAAAGAACTGTAACACGTTGGGTTTACGACCACGTTCGATACGATAGTCGATACCATCTTTTTCAAACGATAATGTAACTAACATGCCCTTATTGTTAATTTTATTAATAAGGTTATCTTTCTTAATATTAGTCAATGCGTTGCCAAACAGAGCATAGCTAAGTGCATTTACAATAGTTGTTTTTCCAGTTCCGTTGCGCGATCCGCTATCATCTCCACCTTGATCTAAGTTCTCACCTAGTACCAAAGTCAAGTTGGTTTTGCTAAAATCGACAGCCTGGGTTTGATTACCCACGCTCATAAAGTTACGTACTGTTAACTCTTTTATTTTTATCATAGACTGTTATAAATTTCCAACAAGATGTTTTTATTGTATGTGTCGCTATCAATATTAATAATTTGATTGCTAACAATTTGATCTACACTTTCAAAAGATTGTACATCTATATTGGTATTGATTTCTATTTCTTTCTTTTCCGCAATTAGTGTAAGTTCACGGATGTCATAATCTGCAATAAACTTTTCTTTAATAAAGCTAGCTTCTTCAAAACTAATATCAATATCTAAACTTACACGTAAATGTTGCTTAGGTTTAATAATAGTATCTGCTTCGTCGATTAACTGACTTAGCTTAACTGTGCGGAATGTAGGTTGTCCAGGCCACGCATGATATTCAGGAGTACCATCCCAATCCATGATCATCATACCGCGGTCATCATCCCAAGCATCTGAATAATTGTGAGGAAATGCGTTACCAATATAGATCATATTAGCACGTTGTTGGCGTCTATGGAAATGTCCGCTGAATCCTAACTCATAGTTCTTAAAACTATCAAGTTGTATCTCTCCGTGATCAGGCATTTGAATCATAGCGTTCATAAAGAAATTAGGTAATTCAAAGTGACCAAAGATATACTTGCCACCTTTTTTGCTTACGCCTTTCCATTCTTCTCCTACAAGCCACGGACAAAGAGTGACATCTCCAATAGTAGTAGGCTCATGTACCACAGTGATACCAGGTATATACTTTCCAAACTCCACAGAGTGTATGTCCCGTTTGTCTTTATAGTACAAATCATGATTACCAGGAAAGAAATAGAAGTTGTCAAACGCCTGACCCAGTTTTTCCAAGGCCCTAAGGCTATAATCCATTGTAGTAATGTTAAGGCTATTGCGGTTATGATGCCAATCGCCCATAAAGATACCTGTATCACAACCTTCCTCCTTTGCCTTGGCAATATACCAATCTACAAAGTCTTCACAGTCTTGATTGTGTACTGAACTGTTAGACTTTAATCCAAAATGTATATCTGTAAAACAAGCTACTCTTTTAAATAAATTTGTCATTCACTAGGCCCTGCTTCATCATTACGTTTCATTGCGGCCGCATGCTCTCCGGCACCGGTTCTGCTATAACTTGGATTCATACCGTTCATTTCCAGAATATCATCTCGGATATTTTGATTACGTTTTTCGATATTAATAACTCTAACAAAGCTGTTAGTAACAGCGGCAGTAAAATACGCAAAAGGGTTATCAGATTTCGATTCATCAAACTGTAGTCCTATCTGTGTAAGCTGTAGTATAGCTTGACCCTTCATCTCATCATTGTAGGTATAGCCACGAACGTTGCCGCGAGTAGCATATCTTTCACACAATTTTAACATCATACGTGCTAGAGTGTTAGTTATTTGACCCGCATCTTTGTCAAACTTACCCTTAACTAAATCACCCTTCCAATGACTCTTGCCCACGCAAATCAGCTCATCTTCGTCATTAAATTTCCAATGTTGGAATGGAGGAAAGTTAACCTTGTCTCTATGATCTGCTAGGCTTTTAGGATTCTTTTTACGAGTATTATTAAGTGGGATATGATCAAATGTCATTATACGAAACACTAGATCTGTCTTTATCATTTTCTTGTAATCAACTTCGCAGTCTGCGGCCTTGACTTTTTCGCCCGATTTTTTACGTCTATCAAATTCTTCTTGTCCCAATCGTTTGGCTCTAGCACGTTTGGCTTCTGCTATTGTTCGAATATTGATTTTGTCAACACTTGGTAAAATAAGATCATATTGATGATATTCTGGTTTGGTAAAAACACAATATGATGTTTTTGATCTATGTATTTCTAACAACATATCCTTGTTGTTTAGGTAATTTACTTTTACTGGTTGTGGTATTAATGTCATCCTAAGAGTCCTCTGATATGCTATTATAAACTACGCACATAATAAAATCAACTAAATATTATACCAAAAAGGATATATTATGGCTGTAAATGGTAATAGTGTAGCAACAACGGCACAAAACGTTGTTAACCTTGCAAACGCAGTAGGAGAAGCCGCGGCGGCAATATCGGCTCTTTCTAATGCGGCTAATTTTGGTAGTGCTATTAGAGCGATCGACATACCTACTGCCGCTGAAGTTGCAGGAGATATTTCGGCAGCCACTGCCGCGTTCAACACAGGTAATGCCGCTGATTGGCGAGTTAGATTGAGTATGCCCACTTGGCCTAGTTTTAGAAATAGTCCGGTGTTAGCGCCACTAATGAATGTCAATGGTTTAGTATTTCCTTACACTCCTCAAATTACTGTATCTACTAGTGCAAAATATCAATCAATTAGCACTATGCATACAAATTTTCAATTCCAAGCGTATCAACATAGTGAACCAGGCAGTATACAAATTACAGCACCGATGAACGTTGAAGATCCTACACAAGGATTGTACTGGCTTGCTTCTCTGCACTATTTACGTTCTATGACCAAAATGTTCACAGGATATGATCCAAAGGCAGGTAACCCACCCCCAATAGTTTATCTTAACGGATACGGTCAGTACGTGTTTTCAAACGTGCCAGTAGCAGTTTCAAATTTTAGCATGACATTAGACAAAGATTGTGACTATATCGGTGTTAACATTGTTGGCAGTGCGGCAGGCAGCATTGAAGGATACGCTGATGCAATTTCAATAGCATCAAATGCGATCGGATCATCAGTACCAGGGACTTCGGGCATAACAGCAGGTATAAGTAGTCTTGCTAGCGGAGCTGGACAGATTGCTGCCGGACTAGGTTTGTTTGGAATAGGAGGAAGTGTAGCAGGCGGTGTAACACATGTTCCAACTAAAAGTACATTTACAATAACTTTATTACCGATGTACAGCAGAAATACTTCACAGAAATTTAGCCTTGACAGATTCGTTGAAGGCGGTTATTTAAATTCATCACCAGGGTATATTTAATATGACAGCAACTTATACATCGACTAGTCCTTATGCTATAACGCCAACGGTTAATGGTCAGTACTTGGATATTTTAACTATTCGTCCAGTAAGCTCATCAGCCTCTGATTATCTATATACCATTCAACCGCAATATACATATCGACCAGATTTATTAGCCTATGACTTATATGGTACTGCAAACTTGTGGTGGGTTTTTATACAACGTAATTTAGATGTATTACAAGATCCAATACTTGATTTTATTCCCGGCACTAAAATATATCTATGCCAGTATGGTATGTTAGCACAAGCATTAGGAATATAACATGGCAGATGGCGCAACAACAGCATCTTCTAGCTCACAAGCAAACGGTGTAACAGCAACATCAGCAAGCGGTGGCGGCCTAGTAAACTCTATCGGCAGTTATTTTAAATCATTATTTAATAATCCAACACCATCACAGTTTAAACTACCCATGCCAAATGTGTTAAGTGGATTTGCCAGCTATAATTATCTGTTCAGCATGTATTGTTTAGATCCAGATAGTTTTAACTATCCATTATCGTCTTACTTGGCAGGACAATTCCCGCCAACTATCTTAAGTAGTGCGTTTAGAAATCCTGATAACAGATTTGGGTTTGCTGGACAACAATTTGATTTCTTTTTAGATGAAGTTAATATAACAAGTCAATATGGTTTTGAAAAAGGCACAGGCAATACTAATGTTACCAACATTGAATTTAAGGTAGTTGAACCTTATAGTCTAGGAGCGTGGATGATTGCCATGCAGGCCGCTGCCTATAATGCCGGATATCAAAATTATAACGAAGCAATATTCTTATTAGTGATAGAATTTAGAGGAAATACTGAAGACGGTGTTCTCGCACTAGTACCTAACACAACAAAATACATACCTTTTAAACTCAACACAATTAGTGTGAAAGCCACTGCCGCTGGAGCGGTGTATAATGTTGTAGGGCTAGTTGCAAATGCTGGTGCACTGGACGACAGTTACAAACAATTAAAAAGTAACGCTACTATAAACGGAACTACTGTACAAGAAATACTACAAACTGGAACTGAAAGTTTACAAAACGTTGTCAATGCTAGATTCCAACAGCTACAAAAAGACGGCGCTGTCACTGTAGCAGATGAGATATTAATATTATTTCCACCTAATATTTCAACATCAACTACTGGTACTTTTTTAATACAGGCCAATGCCGCTACTCAAAGCACACAATCTCCAGACAATGCTCAACTATTAAAACAACTAGGTGTAACACGATCAAGTACAACACAATTATTAGTTCAAGATCCTTCTCAATGTAATGCGCTGGGATCAGCAACTTTAGGATTTGATGTGACTAGAACAGGACAACGTCCTCATCAAGATGCAAATAATGTGTGGGATGTATCAAAGAAAGTATGGGTTCGAGGCAAAACAAATTCAAAACCCGGTGAAGTTTCATTTATGTTTTCTCAAGGTTCTGACATAGTTAATGCTATTAATCAGGTGCTGTTAAAAAGCAGTGCCGCGGCTGCCGCACTGGATCCATCCTTAATTAATAATACTACTGGCATGCGACCTTGGTGGCGTATAGACACTCAGGCATACTATGTGTCTTCTACAGCTAACATGAAGCAAACAGGACAAGTTCCTAAGTTAATGGTTTATAGAGTAGTGCCATATCAAGTGCATGCCAGCCAACTATTATTGCCTAATGCACCCGCTCCAGGATTTTCTAATGGAGGATTAAAGGCTCAAGTTGCAAAAATCTATGATTATTTGTACACTGGATTAAACACAGAAGTTAAAAACTTTGACATTACTGTTGAGAATACATTTTATCAATCATTTATGGCTGATAATTATAAAAGAACTGCTGACAATGTAACACAAGCTCAACAAGGTATGACAGCTGAAACTAAACAGCAACAACAAATTAATCTACAGCCCGGATTGAGTAGTGGTAGTAGTGCAGAAGGATTTCCAGCGTACCAAGCAAAGTACGATGCTATTACTTCGTCACACGATCGAAGAGGTGGATCTAGGGGAGAAACTGAAATTAGTCGTGCAGCCAAACTATTTCACGACTCAATGGTCAAAGGTATGGACATGATGAACGCAAGTATAACCATCAATGGTGATCCTTATTATATTGCCAACAGCGGCATGGGTAATTATACTGCTAATCAAACAGACCTTATCAACGTAACATCTGACGGTGATATCAACTATCAAAATGGTGAAGTTGATATTATTGTAAATTTTAGAACGCCTTCAGATATTAATCAAGTTACTGGAATGTATGATAGAAAGTCTGCATTGTGTGAGCAATTTAGTGGTTTCTATAAAATTACTACAATTGAAAGTAAATTTAGAGGTGGAGTCTTTGAACAAACGTTAACAGTTAATAGAAGACAAGGACAAGATAGCACAGCAACATTTGATCCTAAGACTGATACAGTTAATAATGTGACCAGTACTAGCAAATAAAATAATAAAATAATTATGACAGTAGAACACAATACAGGACAAGATGCACAAGTAATGCCGGCAGCCCCGTGCCTGGCAAAGGTGGTTGGTTTTTTAGACACTACCTATATGGGCGGATTACAAGTGCAATTATTAAAAGACGTAGGTGACAGTGAGTCAGCTAGTCAAGTTTTGCCTGTTAGGATGATAAGTCCTTTCTTTGGTAGTACAGGTCCACAATTTGTAACTGGCACTAACACCTACGACGATGCACAAAAGGCCTATGGTATGTGGATGGTACCGCCAGATGTAGGTACAATAGTAGCAGTAATTTTTATTAACGGAGATCCAGGACAGGGGTTTTGGTTCGGTTGCGTACCAAACGATTTTATGAACTTTATGGTCCCCGGCCTTGCCGCTACAGAATTATCAACTGAGTCATTCTCTGAAAAAACCGATATGGCCGGACGCACAGGTCGAGTGCCTGTGGCAGAATACAATAAACGTGCGAATGTACCGACAGGAAATACTACGCAAACACCTAAAGCCAAACATCCGCTTGCTACAATTTTAGACAATCAAGGATTATTACTAGATGATATTAGAGGTATTACTACGTCTAGTGCAAGGAGAGAACTTCCCAGCCAAGTATTTGGAATATCAACACCCGGACCTCTTGATAAAAATGGGCCTAGTGGGACAGTAGGTACTGCTGAATATGCCGCCACCGCAAGTGTTAGTAGGTTGGGTGGAACTACATTTGTTATGGATGACGGTGACGATAAATTTTTACGTAGATCCCCCGCTGGTGACACAGTAGATACTCAAGGTAGGACAGTAGCAGGTAGTGCTCCATATTATGCATCAGTTGAAGCAGGCGAAACAGATGGAAATCCAGGTATACCTCATAACGAACTAGTGCGTATTCGCACCCGTACTGGTCATCAAATATTGTTGCATAACAGTGAAGATTTAATTTATATAGGTAATGGTAAAGGTACTACCTGGATAGAATTAACCAGTAATGGTAAAATAGATATCTATGCAAAAGACAGTATTAGCGTACACACAGAAAATGATATGAATTTTTATGCAGGACGAGACATTAATATGGAAGCTGTAAGAAATATTAATGTTAAAGCAACTGGCAACCATCAAACAGAAGTAGTTGGCAACAAAACAGTTTTAGTTACAGGAAATAATAAAATAAGTGTTGGTGGTACAAAAGACGAATCAGTGGTTGGCACTAGCCATCTTTCATTCCAACATGATTTATCTATCTTAGTGAACGGCGGAACTCAACTGACTACGGCACTTGCATTTGATTTAAAAACTAAGGGCAATAATAATTTTACGTCAGGTGCCACTACAAATATTCTTTCAACTCTTAATCATGTAGAAACTGCCGCAAAGATCTACATGAATAGCAGTGTTGCGGCAGCATCGGCAGGATCTGCTGTACAGGCGACATTACCATCCGCATTACCTACATTTAGAAATCCTTTGCCATTGTCTGGTGCAAGTATCACTAGCATAATGTTAAGGGTTCCGACAATGGAACCTTACCCGCATCATGAAAATTTAATGCCGCCTTCTTTTAATCCGATATCTACCGATATAGTTGCTAATGCACCTCCTGCAATACCAGTTAAAAATTCTGGAAAGGTAATGGCTGCGGTCATTCCAACTCAACTATCTCAATCATTTGTTGGTATTGCTATTCCTGAATTATGGAAAAATTATACAACTAAAACAGATACATTTAATCCACCACCGCCACCACAGGCGCAACCATAAGGAGCAAGCATGCCTACTACACTATACAATAACATTACGGTTACAGGTCAAAATGCATTATCTCAACCAGTTACACAAATTTACAAAGGTTTTAGTACAGTAAACACTACTACTCAAAATTTTAAATTATAC
>Ga0208497_1000178_pt1 | contig 34634 bp, 56 predicted proteins | sample CryBogCBE25Aug07_FD_184555 | JGI IMG/M metagenome (GOLD analysis project Ga0208497, IMG submission 184555) | Freshwater microbial communities from Crystal Bog, Wisconsin, USA - CBE25Aug07 (SPAdes) | ecosystem: Environmental > Aquatic > Freshwater > Lake | place: Crystal Bog, Wisconsin, USA...
ACGCAAAAAAAGGCATACATCATTGCTGATAACAAGTTGGCGATGAATGCTGGATGGGATATGGAGTTGCTCAAGCTAGAAATCAGCGAATTGGAGGACAAAGACTTCAATATTGAGTTGCTTGGATTTGACCCGTCAGAGCTTCAGCTGGATGAGCCAGATTATTCGGTTTTAGACGATGAGGACATCGAGAAACAGCTGGATGACATGGCGCAAGGGGTACGCAAAGCTATTCAAATCGAATTTGAGCCTGACCACTACGATGAAGCGGTACAGCTGGTGAAATACTGGCGTGAGCAAAACGCTTATGTTGGCTACATGATTATGGATTTTCTGCGGAAAGAGAAAAACAAGGCATGAAATGTTATTATTTGGTTGGCTATCACGGATGCGGTAAGACAACTCAAGCTAACAAGCTAGAAGCAGAACACCCTATTTTTAACTTCATAGGCGGCAAACCAGGATTGGACGCTATCCCTAATGTTCAAACCCTGATGAAAGAGGTCAAATTAAGCAAAACCGATATGTTTATACACGGTTGCATCTTTCAGACCGAGCCGATGCTCAAACGTTTATCCCTAGCAACAGAGCTTCATATCATCGTTATGCACACTTTCCCCAAAGAAGTCGAAGCAAGGACATTAGCTAGGGGCGCTGACAGCTACAACATCAAAAAATACAAAACTCACTATTCATTTATTCGCAAATTAAAAATGTGGATAGACGAATACAACTTTCAGGTTCACATCATTGACAACAATAAATCTGTTGAAGACGTGTACAAACAAATTAAAAAAATATGTGTGCGATCATAGGCTTTGTTAGTAAAAACCCTAGTGATGAAGCGATTAAAACGCTGAAAAAGCTGTTTCTTGAGTCAAAAATTAGGGGTAAACACGCATACGGGTTTGCGGCTAAAGACAAAAACGGCATTACTGCGGTCAAAGAACACAACCTAAAAGCACTTATCAGCCATATTGATGCGCCCAATTTGCTCATCGGACATTGTCGGTACTCCACCAGCGGGGATTACAAAGATCACGCCAACAATCAGCCAATACAGTTTAAAGACGAATACATGGCATTCAACGGCACGATTGACATGAGAACAAAAGCCGAGATGGAGAATAATTACAACATCGTAATGGAAAGCGACAACGATGGCGAAATCATGCTTCAGTCTAAAGACAGAATGCGCTTATTAGACGGCAACATAACGTTTGCTGGGCTATTTTTGAAAGGTGATGAAATCACGGCATTCAGAAACGAACACAGACCCGCTTATTGGGCTGTCAAACACGATTCACTCTATGTAGCGTCAACAGCCGACATAATGATTAGAAGTCTGCTTAGACCGATACCTCTGACAGCCAATGAGGTCTATAAATGGACGGCTTGACTGAATACCTCAGTTATCACCGTCAATCCTCACTAGCGGGGGATATTGACCCCCAAAACGATTGTTTACAATACGTTGCCAACAGATTTGAGCTAAATATGGAACAGCGCTACTGGTTAGCATTCCTATTCGGTACTTGCTACTGCGCCCCAACAGTCTATTACATATACAACGAATTCCCTGATTACAACACTGTAAACATTGACAGGCTTGAAAGATGGTGGAAAGCAAACAAAACACGTTTGTTGTTCCAAACCGACAGACAACGGGTGCGGAGCAACGACCAGTTTGTTCAATCTTTCATTTCATACCGTCAAATTGTGGGGAGAAATCAAGAGGAACACTTCAGTGCGTTCAAACGCAATGACCCCAAGTCTACCTATGTCAATGCGCTGGAAACAATGTCTGAGGTGTTTTCCTTTGGGCGGTTCACCATGTTTATTTACCTAGAAATGGTATCGGTGCTTACTAACTGCAAAATGATACCGATTGACCTTGATTTAAAAAACGCTGAGAGCTGTCGCAACGGGTTAGCATTAGCATTAGACCGAAAAGACTTATTCACACACGTTGTAGACAAAAAGTTAACAAAACACAATTATCAAGACCTAAACACGGGACTATTGAAGATAATTGACGAAGTGGCAAAGATGAACATCAACCACAAAAACCTATTTGCTATTGAAACAACTTTATGCGCTTACAAAAAAGCAAAGCTGGGTAAACGCTTTGTCGGCTACTACATAGACCGTAACAGGGAAGAAATAGAAAAAATGAGCCAAAACATTCCTCAAGGCGTAGACTGGAGCGTATTGTGGGATTTTAGAAAGTCTAATTACGACAAAAAGTACCTGAAAGAGCTAACATGAAACGTGTAGACCTTATCAAGATTGAACATAACGTCAAAATCGGGGATGTTTGCGGTCATATCGAACCTAACATAACAGAAGACAGCATATTTTACGATGGCGATCAACCCGTAGGCTTTTACATCAAAGAAATCAAGGGAAAGCTCAAACAGCTGGTGGACGTAGCAAACGCAGAGCTACTCAGCGACAGAGTACCCAAAACCGAAATGAGGCGTTCTAGCGGGATGGCTAACCCAGCAAACGAAGTAAACCAGTACAGCACCATTATTGGCTCTTGCCCACCAAAACCGCACATGAAACGCCCGTATCCGATGATTTCAGGTGTTCACAACATTAAATCAGCTCAAACTTTTATCAAAGCAATGCTATTGGCGTGTAAGGAATCTGAAGACTTGATAAGGGAAATTACACCAAGCATATTTGACAATCAACTTGCCATCATCAACGAAAAAGTACCACCAAAGTTCCGATTTGGCAAATTATTTACGTCAAGCATCTCAAACTTCAACATTCCAGCGCCATTTCATCGGGATGCGGGTAATTTAGAGGGATGCGTCAACGTAATCATCGCAAAGAAAAAAAACGCACGTGGGGGAAACACAACCGTACCCGATTACGGGGCAACAGTTGACAGCAGAGACAATTCAATGTTAGTCTACCCAGCATGGCGAAACGTACACGGAGTAACACCGATTGTGCCAACTCAAGAGGGAGGATATCGAAACAGCCTTGTTTTCTATCCTCTAAAAGCATTCAACAACTACTGGGACGAAAAATAATTATTTCCCCTTAATAAAAATGCCCGCACTTCACGTACCTACTGACAACGATAGAAAGCAAGTCGAAATATCGGCTGGGCTTGGTTTGCCTCACGAACAGATCGGGGCGCTTATCGGCATAGACGACAAAACTTTACGCAAGCATTACCGCAAAGAATTGGATTTTGGTAAGGCTAAATCAAGTGCCGCTATCGCTAGGTCACTTTACAACAAAGCAATGGGCGGGGATACAACAGCAATGATTTGGTGGACAAAAGCCCAAATGCGTTGGTCTGAGACAGTCAAAAATGAAGTAACAGGCGCTGATGGCGAACCGTTTGACATTCAGATTACCTTTGTAAAGCCAAAAGATGAGTGAAGTAGTCGAATACGACAAAGACGCTATTGGCAGATCACTTGCCAAAATTGAATTTCCGTTAAAGCTGGAATGCCTATTTAACCCGCCTCAAGCACGTTACAGGGTACTTTGGGGTGGTAGGGGCGCATCTAAGTCTTGGAACGTAGCAAGGGCACTTCTCATCAAGGGATACAAGAAACAACTGAGAATACTTTGCGCCCGTGAATATCAAACATCCATTCGAGATTCTGTACATAAGCTGTTGAGCGATCAAATCATAGCTATGAACATGGAATCGTTCTATGAGATTACCCAAAACAGCATCAGGGGGCTGAATGGCACGGAGTTTGCATTTGTAGGTCTCAAAAACAACGTTGCAAACGTAAAATCATATGAAGGTATTGACATTTGCTGGGTGGAGGAGGCACAAAGCGTTTCAAAGTTTAGCTACAACGTACTCATACCGACAATACGTAAAGAAAACAGCGAGATATGGATAACTTTCAACCCTGAGCTGGAAACAGATGAAACGTATCAGCGCTGGGTAATTGCTCCACCAGCTGGGGCTGTTGTACAAAAAATCAACTGGAGCGACAACCCTTGGTTTCCAGAGGTGCTAAAACTTGAGAAGGACGCACTCAAAGCACGTGACCTTGAGGCGTACAACACGGTCTGGGAAGGCGTTTGTCGTCAAACAGTTGACGGGGCTATATTTGCAAAAGAGCTACAGATGGCAGAATTGGACGGACGCATTACCCGTGTGCCTTACGATGCAACCAAACCCGTCCATGCGATATTCGATTTGGGTTGGAGTGACGCAACAGCCATATGGCTACTACAGTTTATTGGAATGGAAACAAGGATAATTCGGTACATAGAAAACAGCCAACAAACCATTAGTTGGTATTTGTCTCAATTACAAACATTCGGGTATGTATATGACACACTTTGGTTGCCTCATGACGCTGAGAACAAAACGTTGGCTGGAAATGGTCGCAGTATTGAAGAAATTGTCCGAGCTTCAGGCTACAAAACCCGTATAGTGCCAAGAGTGCCTGTTGTAGATTCAATCAATGCCGCCCGTACAATATTTTCAAATTGTTATTTTGATAGAGAAAATACGCATCAAGGGTTACAATGCCTCAGACATTATCGCTATGAGGTAGACCCTGAGACGGGAATGTTCAGCAAAACGCCTCTACACGATCAATACAGTCATGGTGCTGATGCCTTTAGGTATATTGGGCTGATGATAAACGAACCTAAAAAACCTATTAGACAAAAAGCAACGATGCAAATACCTACAAGTTGGATGGGATGATTATGGCAAGTACATACACAGCTGAAGAATTTGATGAGCGTATAACAGAAGCACAAGAATACCTTAGACTTGCTTCAGACGCTGATTCCAACAACCGTCAAGAGGCGCTTGAAGACCTCAAATTTGCCGCTGGAGACCAATGGCCTGTCGAGATTCAGAACAGTCGTACATTGGAAGCAAGACCTTGCCTGACAATTAACAAGATTGACCCCAACGTAAGGCAGATTACCAATCAAATTCGTCAGCAAAAACCCCGTATGAAATGTCATGGGATGAACAACGATTCAGACAAAAAGGTCGCAGACATTATTTCGGGGATATTTAGGCATATTGAAGTTCAATCGGATGCTGACCAGGCTTATGACAACGCAAACGATTTTCAAGTGCGTATGGGCTGGGGTTATTGGAGGATTGTTACCGATTACATCAGCGAAGATTCGTTTGACCAAGACATCTACATTAAGCAGATTACAAACCCTTTCACCGTTTACTTTGACCCAAATAGCGTAATGCCAGATGGTTCAGACTCTGAAAAGTGCATGATTACAGAGGTAATCTCGAAAGACGTATTTAAATCTATGTATCCTGGAGCGGCAACAGACGGAGCTGGGTTCAACACTAGGGGTACGGGCGATTCAAACCCTGATTGGGTGATGCGTGAGGATATTCGTATTGCTGAATACTTTTACACCAAGCGGGAACAAGTCAAATTGTTACTATTGGCTGATGGACAAAAGTTTTATGAAGACAAATTGCCTAAAGAATTAAAGCCTTACGTTGTCGATTCAAGAGAAACATTACGTAAAACAATTCATTGGTGCAAACTAACAGGAATGCAAATACTTGAGGAAGGCGTTTGGGCTGGTAAATACATCCCAATCATTCCTGTGTACGGTCAACAGCTGATAGTTGAGAACAAGCGCAAAAAGTACGGGCTAGTCAGAATGGCTAAAGACCCCCAGCGCATGTACAACTTTTGGACTACTGCGTTAACAGAATCAGTAGCACTTGCACCTAAAGCAAAATGGTTGCTTGCTGAAGGACAAGACGAAGGTCACACAGAAGAATGGGCAAACGCCAATATTAAAGCGTATCCAGTATTGCGCTACAAACAAAAAGATATTGACGGAATGCCCGCACCCCCGCCAATTCGTCAGCAACCTGAGCCACCGCCAACAGGTGTTATGGGTGCAATGGAGGTCATTAACAATGATCTGAAGAATGTTTTGGGCGTATTTGACCCAAATCAGCTACCAACAGGCAACATTTCAGGAAAAGCGTTACAAGGTCAGCAACAGCAGATCGACATGACGAATTTCCATTATTACGACAATTTCACAAGGTCGTTGCGCTGGACGGGTAAGGTAATATTGGATTTAATCCCCAAAATTTACGACAAAGAGCGTGTTGTACGCATCATTGGTGAAGACGGCAAACCCGATTTGGTTACGGTAAATCAAAGAGGTCAGGACGAAAATGGCATCGAAAAAGTGCTAAACGATGTCACCGTGGGTGAATATGACGTTGTGATGGATACTGGTCCAGGGTTCAACTCTAAACGCCAGGAAGGTGCGGAAATGATGATGGGTCTTTTCACGGCTGACCCCGCATTGCTTCAAACTGCTGGTGATTTGCTGTTCCGCAACATGGATTTTCCTGGGTCTGACATTATTGCAGACCGTCTTGCCGCCGCAAATCCGTTGGCTCAAATTGACGACAAGTCTAACGTGCCGCCTCAAGTACAAATGCAACTGGCGCAAAGTCAGCAGACAATTCAACAGCTACAACAGCAACTTCAGGTTATGCAAATGAACCTGAAATACGGTTTAAGCGTCAAACAAATGCAAGAACAGGCTGAAACTAGCAGAGAATTGATGCGTCAAACTAACAAAGCGCATGAAGTCGAAACAATGGCGCAAGTTAAAGTTGACGATCAAAACACACGTGCTACCACGGCTCAGAACAAAATTGAGATTGAAGCGTTCACGGATTTGCTGTTACATCACATGGATACAAGGCGTTTGGAACAAAAGCTCAAAATGGAAAACGAACAACAAGCAAAAAATGAAGAGAAAGCAAACAAAGATGTTGAGGCAAATCAACCTCAAAATACTTGACGCTTGAGTAATTTCGGGTTATATTGCCCTAAACCTTACTGGTGAGGCACACCAGCACAAAATCGGAGCTTGAGAAATCATGGCTGATAGAGAAGCAAGTAATGTAATCACCAGCGAAAATTCAGGTGAGTTTTATGCCAATAAACTTGGTTTAGCAACTGAAGCGCCTACTGAGGCTGTTGTCGAGAATACTCCAACAGAGCCAGTAGACACAAATCAGGCGAGTGAACCAAAGGCAGATGACGAGCCTAAAACGACAGAGGATGGAAAGCCTAACCCCAAAGTCAAAATGCGGTTCGATGAGGTAACTAAAGCCAGAGATATGGCACGTCAGGAAGCTGAACGTGAGCGTCAAAGGGCTAGTGATCTTGAGAAGCAGATTGAGGAACTGAAAAAAGCCAATAGTCCTACACAGACTTTTGACACAGACGCAGAACCTCAACCATCACAATTTGCAGATGCGTTTGAATACGCAAAAGCGCTGAGTGAATGGTCTGCTGAAAATGCTGTTAAGCAAATGAAACGGTCTGAAGCAGAGGCAAAAATTGCCGCTGAACGTGCAACAGTAATTGAAGCATGGCAAAAGCGACAAACTGAAGCTAAAGCTGAGATACCCGATTATGAAGATGTAATTTCATCCTCAGAATTGACGGTAAGTGACCAAGTAAGGGATGCGATCATTGAAAGTGATGTTGGACCAAGAATCTTATATCACCTTGCTGAAAACCCCGAAGTTGCTGAAGCATTGTCCAAGAAATCCGTAACAGCCGCATTGAGAGAAATTGGAAGATTGGAAGCACGGTTTGAACGTAAAGACGAACCCACAAAGCCTGTTGCAACGAAATCGAACGCACCCGCACCGATTAAACCATTGAAAGCAAGTTCAACCGTAGCTGATGTGAGAGTTGATTCAAACGGTCAATTTCACGGTACATATCAGCAATGGAAAGAATCACGCAGAGCTGGTAAGATCAAGTAACGGTAACAAACAATTTTTCATAGGAAATAATCATGTCAAATAATTTATTGACGATATCGAAAATCACCAATGAAGCACTTATGGTGCTAGAAAATGAGTTGACTTTTACGTCAGAGGTCGACAGAAATTACGATGACCAATTTGCGGTTGTCGGGGCAAAGATTGGTAATACTGTGAACGTCCGCAGACCTGGTCGTTTTATTGGTACTACTGGTCCAGCGCTTAATGTAGAAGACTTCAACGAAACAAGCGTACCTGTCACACTTTCCACGCAATTCCACGTAGACACTCAATTTACTACACAAGATCTTGCATTATCTTTAGATATGTTTAGTGATCGTGTATTGAAACCAGCTGTTGCCGCTATTGCTAACAAGATTGACAGAGACGGTTTAAATACTGCGTTGTACAACACAGCTAACATCGTTGGTGTTGCTGGTACGCCCCCAACAGGATTGATTACCTTCCTGACAGCGGGTGCTTATCTTGACGCTGAAGGCGCACCACGTGATGGCAGACGTTCTTGTATCATTGAACCCTTTACAAGCGCAACAATCGTTGACAGCTTAAAAGGTTTGTTCGTGCCACAAGAAGCGATTGGTGAGCAATACCGCAAGGGGCTAATGGGCAGGGACAGCGCAGGGGTTAATTGGAAATTAGACCAAAACGTTGTGTCACAAACCTTTGGTTCATACTCAGGCGTTTCACTTCAAACTAACACAACAACCTTTACTGGTTCGTTGACAAGTGGCTGGTCACAATTCTCCACAATCACAATCAACACAGCGTCTAGCACAGCTACATTGAACGCTGGTGACGTGATTCAGATTGCTGGTGTATATGCGACTAACCCACAAAACCGTCAAGCATACGGCTCAGGCAAATTACGTAACTTTGTTGTTATGAGTACAACTTCTGTTGGTACTGGCGGTGCTTCCGTTCAGGTTTCTCCAGCGATTATTACTGGCGGTCAATTCCAAAACAGTATCATCATTGGTTCAACTTCCACAACAGCGGCAGTTACTCCATTCAACAACACAGGCACATTAAGTCCACAAAACATAATGATGCACCGCAATGCGTTCACGCTTGCAGTAGCTGACCTTGAGTTGCCTGAAGGTGTACATTTCGCTGGTCGTGCTAGTGATAAAGAAGTCGGTTTGTCAATGCGTGTAGTACGTCAGTACACAATTAACAACGATTCAATCCCAACACGTCTTGATGTGCTGTATGGATGGGCACCACTCTACCCTGAGTTGTCTTGCCGTATTGCCGCTTAATCAACCTAAAGGAAATACAAAATGAGTAATCCAGGACCAGCAACCACAGTATCGGCTCACCCAAGTAACGTCACAACGAACCAAGCGTTGCGTCTTATCGGTGTAGCCAAAGGCGTTAACCTTAATGCTGTAGCATTTACGCCAGTACCAGTTGTTAACTCAACTGCTTATTTGCCAAAAGAAATGATTGTTACCAACGTGAATAACGCTGGTGCGGTTGTGGCTTTGTCAACAACAACAGCTTTAGGTATCACAACTACAAACGCTGGTTCACCATCCAGTTTGTTTGGAGCTTTGACAACTGCTCAAATTGCGGCTCTTTCAACATCCGTGTTGGGAACTGCTTATGTTGATTCAAGTTCAACCAGCTTGTCTTATCAAAACCAAACTCTATACGTTGATGTAACAACTGCGTCAGGCGCAACTGGTACAGGTGATGTATATGTGTATGGTTACGATTTCAGCTAATCGGGGCTGATTCCATAGGAGAAGTCACCCCCAAAAAGGGTGGCTTTTTTTACATTTAACAGTACAATTTAATCGTTTTTCAAAGGAAAAATCATGTCATCTACAACCGTTGCCCGTGGTAATGCTCACGAGACTTTTTACATTGCCCCAAACATCACCCCAGCTTCATTAACAACATCGTCTGTTAGTTCACTTCAAACTTTCCCTATTGCTGGTTTGCAAACAACTGATATTGTGTCTTTTCAACAATATCAAGGTAACCAAACTTCCAACATTGCAATAACAAATGTTGATGTTGCTACAGCTGGTGTTTTGACTGTTCAATTTCAAAATATTTCAGGTGCGGCAACTGCTATTCAACCAGCCGCAGGGGTTTATCAATTTCAAGTTGTTCGTGTTGAAGGTTATCCACAAGCTACTAATGGAGCTTAATTATGGCAAACACAAGCGTATTTAGACCAGTCGGTTTATCTTATGCTGTTGCTGTTTCAACAACCGCATCAACTGCTTTGACCGTAACCCCAGCGGGTAACGATCAGATCAATTATTGCGGTTTTTTAAATACGTCTGCTAACCCTATTGCTTTGACAATAGCAGAAGCAAATGCTTTAAATTCGTTGACTGCTCCAGCCGCAGTACTTCCAACAGCTGGAAGCCCTACTAACACGGTAATTTTAGGCGTTGCTATGACTTCACCAATGGTAATTGCAGTACCTCCCAACGGGTTCTCAATGTCAGCCATTACAAGCACAGGCACAACAACGCTTTACATTACCCCAATGGCAGACCAATCATGACCAATCAAGTAGCAAATACAAATACCCCCAACACGGTACTTTTGAACACGTTTGCTTCACAACCAGTTATTGCAAGCGGTTTTGGTACTGCGCCAACAATCAAAGGCGCTACGCCAAATTGTTTTGCTGTAACAGTTGGAAGCGGTGGTGCGGCAAACGGCACGATTACATTGCCAACAGCGCCAAATGGTTGGATGTGTATTGCAAACGATGTTACAAATGGTTCTGCTTTGTTTTTACAACAGACTGCTAGTAGCACTACATCAGTAACTGTAACGGGTTATGGAATTACTACTGGACTAGCGGCAAATATGTCTGCTGGTGATGTGATTGTTATGACTTGTATTCCATACTGATGTCAAATCAAACCGCAGTCACCGTCACAACGAATATTGTCCCTGTACAGGCAATATTTGATGTAAATGGCGTTTGCGTTGGATTAGTTGGACCAGGGGGGGAGTTTTTCTCTCCCCCACTTAGTTCAGACGTTATCAATCAAGCAACGATTACAAACAGCACAATCAATAGTACTGCTATTGGTGCGACAAGCGCTAGTACGGGCACTTTTACGACAATGACGACCAATAACGCTCAAATCACGGGCGGGTCAATCACAGGCGTAAGTATTACGATTACAGCGTTAAATAATACGCCAGTTGGCAATATAACGCCATCTACGGGTGCGTTTACTACTCTTTCAGCCACAACTACAACTACAACAAATTTGGCTGTTACTGGTATAACTGGATTGCTTTACGCAAACGCAACTTCAAACGCAACTGCGGCTACAGCAAATCAAATTGTTAGCGTTATAGGTAATACATATGTTACAAACGCAACAAACGCAACAAACGCAACAAATACAACCAACATCATTGGTGGTTCTGCTGGAGCTGTTCCTTATCAATCTGCAACAGGCGTAACAGCTTTTGCTACGGGTACTGGCGTATTGGTAGGCGGTACAACACCAACATTTACAACAACGCCCACAATAACGGGCACAAATATTTCAGGAACAGCATCATCGCTGTCTATTGGTGGTAATGCCGCAACAGCAACTTCTTCAACTAATTTGGCAGGGGGTTCCACATATGCTTTCCCTTATCAAACATCTTCAGGCGCAACTGCTTTCTTATCTGCGGGCACTTCGGGACAAATTTTACAAACGCTAGGAACTGGAGCAATTCCAGCTTGGGTTAGTCAATCTACCCTTTCAGTTGGGTCTGCTTCAAACATCGTAGGCGGTGCGGCTGGGGAAATTCCTTATCAAACCGCAACTGGTGCAACAGGGTTTACCGCAGTTGGGTCTGCGTCTCAACTTTTGCAATCAAACGGTACTTCAGCCCCAAATTGGGTGTCAGCAAACACTTTATCGGTGTCGAGTGCAACGAATTTAAGCGGGGGTGGAGCTGGGTACATTCCGTATCAATCTGCGTCAGGAAGCACGTTATTTTTGTCCGCTGGAACATCTGGATATGTTTTGCAATCAAACGGCACAAGCGCCCCCAGCTGGGTGTTGCCAACTGCTTATGCAACCATAACTGACGATACAACTTCAACGGGCACAAGATACCCTTTGTTTGCCAATCAAACAAGTGGTAACGTAGCAACTGAATACACAAGTTCAACAAAACTACAATATCAACCTTCAACGGGTACTTTGACTGCGACTGTTTTCAGCGGGTCATTAGCGGCATCAAATTTAACTGGCACAACATTGCCCAGTACTATTGTTACAAGCAGTTTGACAACTGTTGGCACAATTGGAACGGGAACATGGCAAGGAACTATTGTTGCTACGACTTATGGTGGGACAGGAACGTCTCACGGTGTAAATGGGGGTACATTCTGATGTTTAATTGGAAAATACTTGAAGTTCATTCAGAAAACGAAACAATTACGCAAGTGCGTTATTTTGTTTCTGTGAATGACGGAACAAATATTGTTGCAACAGAAGGATGGTTGCCAATAAAAGAACGCACACCAAAACCCGATTTCAACAGTATTCAACATGAGACAGTATGTTCTTGGGCTAGAGAAGATTCAACTCAAAATGGTGTAAATGCCATAGAATCTAGGTTACAAGAGCAATTAGATGCTTTGAATAAAAACGTCAATACAAAAGCACCTTGGTCTCCACCTGAAACTTTTAAAGTGAGCGTGTAATGGCACAAACAGGGTATACCCCAATACAACATTATTATTCAATTACAGGCGGTAATACTCCTACAACTGGTAATTTGACTTTAGGTGAAATAGCTATCAATGTAGCAGATCAAAAAGTCTATATGTTGAATTCAGCAAGTAATGCTATTGTTACTCTTGTTGGTACGTTAGGCAATCAAAATTCTAATAGCGTATCCATTACAGGCGGTTCAATAAACGGAACTACCATAGGCGCATCAACAGCATCTACTGGAGCGTTTACTACTATTTCTGCTTCAGGCGTGATTACGTCTACGGTTTCAACAGGAACAGCGCCATTTACAGTAGCCTCAACTACACAAGTAGCTAATTTAAATTCTGCAACAGCTGGTACAGCTACAAACGCAACCAATGTAGCAACAACAGACAATACTTCTAGTTCATCTACTTATTACCCAACTTTAGTTAGTGCAACCAGTGGTAATAATCCAATTACAACATCTAGTACTAAACTTAGTTTTGTACCTAGTACAGGGGTTTTGAGTACAACTGGACATAATTTAAGTGGTTTAACTGCCTCAAGTGCTGTTGCTACTGATGCAAGCAAAAACCTTGTTAGTGTTACAAATACTGGAACTGGTAATAATGTATTAGCTACTTCTCCAACATTGGTCACACCAGCTTTAGGAACTCCATCTTCTGTTAATTTAAGCAATGCAACTTCTCTTGCAGTAGCCGCTTTGCCTACAGGGTCTGTAATTCAAGTTGTACAGGCAACATTAACAAGTCTTTTTTCAACAACTGCGGCATCTTTTACATCTACTGGATTAACAGCTTCAATTACACCTCAATTTTCTACAAGTAAAATTCTTGTTTTAATTTCTACTTATGGATTGGCTTTAGTAGCAAATGGACAAGCCAGTTACACAATTTATAGAAATTCAACAAATTTAGCATCTGGTAGTGGGTTGAATCAATCTTTTAGTGAATTAAATGCAAATTTGAGTCCTTCTCAAGCATCTTTGGCAATTAGTTATTTAGATTCACCATCAACAACATCTTCAACAACATATACTTTATATGCCGCGGCAATAACTTCTGGTGATGCAGTATATATAAACAATGCGAGTGGCACAGCAGTAATCATATTAATGGAGATTAGATAATGCAACCCACAATACATGATGCGGTCAGATCAGTATATTCAAACGTAGTAACTATTTATGGTAATGACGTTAGTTCTTTAACTTGTTTAGATGTTAATGATGCTGAAGTAATAATTGTTCCTGCAACAGTAGAAACAAAATTAACTGAATTACAAACTAACTATACTGCACAACAAATAGCAACTGCTAATGCTAAAGCATCTGCACTAGCTAAGTTAACTGCACTTGGTCTAACAGCAGATGAAATAAATTCAATAACAACATAATAAGGATATAAAAAAATGTCTTTGACTAAAGTTTCATATTCAATGATAACTGGGGCTTACGCAAATGTGCTTGATTTTGGCGCTGTTGGTGATGGTTCAAATAATGATGCTAGTGCAATTAATAGTGCAATTTCTTATGTAAATTCTCAAAATGGTGGCACAGTTTATTTTCCAACTGGAAAATACAACATTGGTTCTACACAACTAACTATTTATCCAAGCATTCGATTAGTTGGAGCCGCAACAAGTGGCGGTGGTCAAACTGGAAATCCAGGAGCTACTATTTTATATAGTGGAACTGGTGTTTCTGGCGCACCTTTGTATGCAATAAAAGGAACAAATTTAACTAATACTTGTATTGAAAACATCACATTAAATGGTGCTGGTAACGCATATACAAATGGAATTTATTTACAAGGTGCTTGGCTTTGTACTATTAAAAATGTAAAAGTTGGTGGTTTTATTGCTGTAAATGGATTTGGAATATTAATTGATACTCATCAAGGTGCATTTGGCGCACAACATAATTACATTGAAAAATCAGAATGTTCAGATGGTATTGTTGCATTTATTGGAACAAGTGGGGCAGATGAAGTAACTACAACTGTAGTTAATACTTTTAGAGGTTATATGTATCAAGCATATAACTGCCAAGTTACATTTATAAATGCCACGGCTGAAGGATTTCCAAGTATTGGTTTTGATTTTCAATACACTAATCAAAGCGTAATGATTAATTGTGATTTAGAAGGAAGTGGAACTACTGCAATAAGTATTGCAAGCGCATCTTCTGTAATGGCTTTTGGGAATACATTTGCAGGATTTACAGGTACAAATAAATATGTTGGAAATTTATCTTCATATACAACTTATGGTGGTGGACTCCAAATTACTAAAGAAGGGTTATCTTCTGGTAACAATTTTCCTTTTTTAACTTTTGGAAATTTAGCAGATTCAAATTATGTAGGTTATGGTGCTACATTGAATAGTTCAACTGGTGGCTCACAAGATGGAAGTCCGTTAATTCAAAGGTCAATTAGTGGTACTGTTACACCAGTATGGGAATTTAAAAACGGTTTAAGAATTGAATATTCTAAAACAATAGCTACAACTGCAACATCATTTTTTACATTAAACACAAACTCAACCAATGGCGGTTCAATTAAAGTTACTGCTATTGGAGCAGACACAAGTGGTAATTCATTTTCAGTTTATAAAGAAGCGGTGTATTCTAATAATTTTGGAACTATGTTAATTTCAACTGGAAACGCATTAACAACAACTGGAACGACTGATTCTTTCACATTTACTTCTTCAGGTTCTTCATTAATTATTCAATTTGCTGTTGCTGGATCATCTGTGTCAACTGGAGTTAATTTTGTAATACAAGTTGATGGTACTTTTACTAACTATGTATTAAATTAAACAAGGATAAAAAATGACTGTATATTTATCATCTTTTGCTGGTGCTGGAGCACAATTTTTTGATAATAATGGTGTTCCTTTGGCTGGAGGATTTATTTATACTTATTTGGCAGGCACAACAACTCCACAAGCAACTTACACTTCAAATAGTGGGTCAATAGCTCAAGCAAATCCTATTGTTTTAGATTCTAGTGGTAGAGTTCCTAGCGGAGAAATTTGGTTAAATCAACTTGTATTGTATAAATTTGTACTTCAAACATCTGCTGGAGTAACAATAGGTACTTATGACAATATAAGTAGTATTGCAGGGTCAATTCCAGTAATTTCAGATTTTACAGGCACAGGAAGCCAAACAACCTTTACACTTTCATTATTACCAGTAGGATTAAATACAACTAATGTTTTTATAAATGGTGTCTATCAAAATAAAAATTCATATTCTATTTCTGGCACAACATTAACATTTACTCAAGCCCCGCCTGTTACTTCTTTAATTGAAGTAAGTTATGCTTAAAGGTTAAAAATGACTACACCAAATGATATTATTAGCAGAGCATTAAAAGACATTGGCGCATTGGAGGCTGGAGAAGTCCCAACAGCTGATGCGGCACAAGACGCTTTTAATATGTTATTAAACATGCTTGACCAATGGTCAAATGAAGAAATGATGGTGTACTATCAGTCTGAAATAATTTGGACTCTTACGTCAGGTCAAACTCAATACACTATTGGACCAGGAGGAGAAATAGGTGCTGTGTTTACTGGTTCTATATCAGGAACAACTTTAACTGTTACTTCAATCACTTCAGGGGCAATAAACCTGAATCAGACAATCAGCGGTACAGGTATAACAAATGGCACTAAGATTGTTGCTTTTGGTAGTGGAGCTGGGGGAAATATCAATGAAGCGGGAACATACCAACTCAATGTAAATTACCCAACAGGAGTGTCTTCAACAACAATCAACGCTTTTTATCCACGTCCATTAGCAATCAATTCGGGGTTTGTACGTATAGCTACCAATAGCAACGGTTATCCGATTGTGAATGGCGGTTTAGATTATCCTTTGACTGTTTTAGACTATGACAGCTATCAATTGATTGGTCTAAAAACGCTAAATGGACCATGGCCCAAAGCATTTTATTATCAGCCAACAGAAATTTTAGGTAACATTTTCGTATGGCCTAATCCAGCCCAAGGCGAAATGCATCTTTTTGCCGATACTTTGTTTTCTCAATATACCAATTTAACAGATACGATTACATTGCCACAAGGCTATAACATGGCTCTTGAATGGTGTTTGGCTGAATATTTAATGCCTTCATATGGCAAGGCTTCTCCAACACAAATACAAATGATTCAACAATTTGCGGCAAAAGGCAAATCTACGGTCAAACGTACAAATATGAAACCACCCAAAGTGTCTAGATATGATGAAGTCATTACTACATCACGTTCCAAAGATGCTGGGTGGATTTTGTCAGGCGGTTTCTTTAGATAAAGGAAAAGATATGATTTATTTATTTATTGTCTTTTGTTTGCTCCAATGTGCTGATATTTACACAACTTGGAAAGCCTTGTTTACAAATGTTGGACATGAGGCTAATCCAATTATGGCTTGGTTGTTTTCTGAAGTTGGATTAAAAGCAGGATTGGTGATTGCCAAAGTTATGATTTGTGCAATTATTTATTATTTTGTTACTCAAGATTGGTTATTAGCAATATTAGATATTGCTTATGCTGAGATTATTTGGAACAACTTTAAAGTATTAAAAAATGGCTGATTTTGGCTTTGTTGGTCCATCATATGAAGCGCCTAGTATTTACCAGGATGCTCAAGAATGTATCAATTTTTATCCTGAAATAGACCCTCTTAAACAACCAGGTGTAAGAGGTGTTGTTGCGCTATATCCAACTCCAGGTTTAACGCAAATTATTCAACCTGAAATTGGTCCAGTAAGGGCTATGAGGAATTTATCGGGTAATTCAATACTTTTGGTTGTAATAAATGCTTCTGTGTATAAAGTAACAACATCTTACACATACACGTTAATTGGCAATCTTAGAACTAGTACAGGTTTTGTATCTATATCAGACAATATTACTTCTAATAACGGTTTAACAGCATATATTGTAGATGGTCCAAATCGTTACACATGGATTGCCAAAAGTAATACGTTTGAAATTTTGCCGTCAACTGATGGACCATGGCAAGGCGCTTCAGTTGTAGACGTTTGCGACAATTACAACATTTATAACAACGTAGGAACTCAAAATTGGGCTTGTACAGACCTTGGATCAAGTTTATCGACAAATGCTTATTACGGTACAAAAGATGCCGCACCTGACCCTATTGTTACTTTAATTGCAAATCACAGACAAGTTTATTTACTAGGTCAACAAACAACTGAAGTTTGGGTTGATGTTGGAAATGTCGTAACAGGTATTATTTCATTTCCATTCCAGCGTATTCAAGGAACAATGATGCAACACGGTTGTGCGGCTATCGGTTCTGTTGCTCAATTTTCTGAAATGTTTATGTTCGTATCTAAAGACAACAGAGGTCAAGGAATTATTGGGGTTGTACAAGGATACACTTTTACAAGAATTTCTACTCACGCTGTTGAACAAACGTTATTGAATCAAACCATATCAGATGCTATTGCTTATACATATCAACTTGAAGGTCATGAATTTTATGTTGTAAATTTTCCTTCAGTCAATATAACTTGGGTTTATGATCTTGCTAGTCAAATGTGGCACAAATGGTTATCTTGGGATGGCACTCAATTTAATAGACATCGTTCTAATTGTGGTGCGTTTTTCAATAATTCTTATTTGGTGGGAGATTATGCTAACGGAATAATTTATTCTTTAGACAACAACAATTACACAGAAAACGGTTCAACTATTCGCAGAATCAGACGTGCGCCTCACATTACAAGCGATTTACAAAGACAATATTTTTCTGAGCTTCAAATTCAATTTCAGCCTGGAGTTGGTTTGGAAACAGGACAAGGTAAAAACCCACAAGCTATGTTGCGCTGGAGTAATGATGGTGGATCAACGTACTCTAACGAACATTGGGTAAGTATTGGGGCTGTTGGTAAATACAAAAACCGTGCTATTTGGAGACGTTTAGGTTGGTCAAGAGACAGAATTTTTGAAGTTGCAATAACAGACCCTGTTAAAGCAGTTATTGTTTCAGCAAATTTAAAAGCTGAAGTTGGGGAAAATTGATGGCAACACAACCAAATTCCAACATCAACATTCCACAAGGACAATTTCTTGATCAAACAACTGGAAGACCGTCTTTACCTTGGCTGTTGTGGTTACAAAATCCTAGTTTTATTCAAACTACAACTGGTCAACAAACAATAAACGGAAACGAATATATAAATGGCACTTTAAACGCAATAGGCGGCATCTCTGGAGGTGTATTTTGATGGAGCTTGTACTTACCCCCAGTAGCGAATTATCGTTTGATTCCGATGATTCTAAGCATCAATATGAAGTTTTGGAACAGTTAGCCAAAGTCCCAAACCGTCAAGAGATTGAACAATTACAGACTGAAATTGCGAAAATGGAACAACCAGTATTTGATACTGAACATTATTTCAGCGGTGGTATGTATTGCCGAAAATTGCCAAGAAAAGCTGGAACGTTGATTGTCGGGAAAGTACACAAAAAAGAACATTTTTTTATGTGTGCCAAAGGAGAGATTATTGCTTGGACAGAAAAAGGGATGCGTAAACTGAGTGCGGGCGATATAATTGAATGCAAAACAGGCACTAAACGTGTTACTTTAGCATTAACAGATGCCATTGGAATTACGGTACACATTACCGATAAAACCAATATTGATGAAATTGAAACAGACCTGGTTGAGCCTGATGAGTTGTCAATGTATGCCCCAGGAAACGTCTTGAAAACAAAAGTTTTAGGGAGTTAGTATGTCATTTATAACTGCGGCGGCAATCGTTGGAGGCACTTCATTAGCAGGCGCTTACATAGCAAGTCAAGCGTCAAAAAGTGCGGCTAGTACTGTTGCAAATTCAACTGCGGCTGGTCAGGAACAAATGCAAGCTAATTTGCAAGCATTGTCTCCAAATTACACGCCATATTTGCAAACTGGTGTAACAGGATTAGCTAATTTGAATGCGGCTATGCCGTCTTTGACACAAGCACCAGCACAATATAAACCTTTTACAGCACAAGATTTAAACGCTAATTTAGCGCCAAATTATCAGTTTATGTTACAGCAAGGTCTTGGAGCGCAGTCTCAAGCCATGAATGTAGGTGGGGGTGGTTCTAACATAAACACAGCTAATACAAAATTTGCTGAAGATTACGCTAGTAATGCATATCAAAATGCGTTAAACAATTACATGACACAGCAACAACAAGGGTTTAATCAACAGCAAACGTCTCAATCCAACATATTCAATAGACTTGCTTCTGTTGCTCAGATTGGTCAAAATGCTGTTAGCGGTCTTAGCAATTTGGCTACTGGTACGGCTACAAACGTTGCCCAGCTAGGAGTTGGTGGCGCACAAGCTACTGCGGCTGGTATTACAGGCTCGGCAAACGCAATTTCAAGCGGCATTCAAGGTGCTGGACAGGCTTACTCTAATGCTGTTACGTTACCCGCTATTTTGAACGCAATAGGATAAATTATGGCATCTTTTAATTTTGATACTTCAGCGATACAAGCCAAACCACCACAAGTTGAGCAAATGAAACTCAGCGATATGCTGAACATGGCTTCAAAAGGGTATGAGCTAAAGAAAATGAAAGAGCTGTACCCAGCTATGATTGAAAAAGCTAAAGCTGAATCTGAATCGGCTCAATCTAGCGCTTTAATGAAAGATATTGAAGCATCACAAGCAACAATTCGCAACAAAGAACAAATAAAGCTCAATGCGTTCATGCAAGACCCAAAAAATTACATGGACGAAAATGGCGACATAGATTTGACTAAAGCCAACAAAGCTATACCAATTATTGCGCCAATGACAGGAACAGATCATTTAAGTAAATTGTCTACACTTGCTCAAAACAATACTCTTGCTAAAGACGCTAAACTTAAATTTAGTCAAAACGAAAGAGAAATTGTTGCGTCTACTTATGGCGCATTGGGGCGTGCTAACGTAACAGACCCAAAAGAATATGCTAGTGCTTTAGACAATTTAGTTAAAGCATTTCCCGATAGTCCTTCAATGAAACAATACGCTGATGCGGCTAAAGGTAATTTGATGATGGTTGGAGATCATTCAAAATTACCCGCTGTTGCTATTGGTACGGCTAATCAGTTGCTTACATTGCCACAACAACAAACAGCATTTACTCCTACAACAAATGTTGCCACAGTTGGCGGTCAACAAGTGCCCGTCACAACAACACCTTCTGCTACTGGGGGCGCACCTCAAGTTAATGTTGGTCAATTTGGAGGAACAACACCACAAACAAAACCACCAGCTAGTGCGCCTGGAATGCCTAAAATTGTTAACGAAGACCCAAATCTTACATATAGTGGACCAGCACAACCGTTACAACTCAATCCAGTTCAAGAAGGTTTATTCAAAGCTGGTCAAGAAAACTTTAACAAATTACCCGCACTTCAACAACAGGCTCAAGAAGCTAAAGAATACGTGCGAGGCGCAACGAACGCTATTGATGCGGCTAAAGGTAGTACCCTTACTCAAAAACTGCAAGCGGGTGGCAAATATGTGTTTGAAAACCCAGAATTAGATCGTTTAACTAAAAACTTGGCTGGTGTGCTTGTTTCTAATGCAAACACAATGGGCTTGAATCGGTCTGATGCTTCTTTTGCCGATGCTGAAAAACTAAGCGGTAGTGCCAAAATATCGAATGAAGCACTTAAAGACATATTGCAAAGGGCGGATGCTCAAGCAAGTGCGGCTGATAAGTATGCTACTGCTGTTAAAAATTACCGTGAAAAGCGTGGCGAAATCAATGCTAGTATTCATGAAGGAAGATTCAAATCAGCATGGTCTAATGCTTATGATTCAAAAATATTCCAAATGGATAACATTGCAAATTCTAATTTGCCTGATGAAGAAAAAACAGCACGCATACAAGATTTGACTAAAAATATGTCGCCAAGCGCATACACAAAATTTGTAAATGATGCTAAAGTAATTCATCGTCTTGAGCAAGGAAAATACCAATGACAGACGTAGCTGATGATGTAGACGTACCTGGTCTCAAGTATTTGAAGCCTGTCGCACCTACTGCGTCAGCTACAACTGCTCCAGCTACTGAAGCGCCCCCCATCAATTCTGATTTACAAGATCGTATTTCAAGGCTTAATGACGAATGGAAAACACGCAAAGACCTTAACCCAAAAGGTTTGGATTTGCCAATCACAAGCAAATCACGCACATACGATCAAGAAAAAAAATTATATGATGCTTGGATTGCTAGTGGTAAAAAAGGTAATTTAGTCGCATTTCCTGGTACTAGCAAACACGAAAGCGGAGATGCTTTTGATCTTTTGCCAACTGTTCCTGACGAATTGTTAAGCAAATACGATTTGCACAGACCTTTTGGAGCAAAAGACCCCGTACATGTTGAATTAAAACCTGGTACTGTCACGGCTCAAGCTGATGACATAGATGTGCCTGGACTTAAATATTTAACGCCTCCTAGCACGGTTACAGCACAAAAAACAGCCAAAACAACCCCGTCAATTACTTTGCCAACAACGCAAGAATTGAAAAAAACTGCTGGTGAAACAATATACAACCCTGAATGGTGGGCTAAAGACATTGCGGCAAAAGCTGACGTTGCTTATGGCGGTCTATTGGGCGCTGGACAATTTGTTGCTACACCATTTGCTAAAGCGGCAGATTATTTGACTAATTCTACGGCTGGTACAGACGTATTGAATCGTGTAGCGGATTTTGCTAGTCATCCTGTTGGTAAAGCAATGGGCATCACTAATGACCCCGTATATCAAAAAGAAGTTGCTACAAAAATATTGGGTACGATTGCTCAATATGCTGACAAACCAATCTCATACATAGCTGAACAAACAGGATTACCCAAAGACGAAGTATCTTGGTATGCACAAGCGGCTGGTATCAAATTAGCACCAGTTGTCGGAAAAGCTGTTGCTGAAGGCGCTGGTAAAGTAAAAACTGCGGCTATTGAGGGCGCTGAAAATGTTGGCAAAGCTAAAGAACAAGTACAACAACAGTTTAAAACGCTAAAAGAAACAATGAAGCCTGAAGCAAACCCAAATTTGCGTAGCATTGGTGCGGCTGAAGCTGATAAGGTTTCTGTGCGTAAAGCTAATGCTCAAGATTTGTGGGAGCCAATGGACTTAGAAAGAAGTCAGCTGACCAGGGATTTTGGCGATGTAAATTGGGCAAGGGAACACGCAAAAGACCCTGTTGCTGGAAAATTGTTTCGTGATTTGTACGCAGATCAAAACGCTAAAGTTGCTACCAATTTCCAAAAAGCTATTAACAATACGGGCGCTGAATTAACAGGCGTTGAGCGTTCTGAACTTGGTCAAAAAATAAACGATGTTGTTGACACATACAAAAAAGATCGTTATCAAAAAGTTAGTGAAGCCTATAATGCGGCAGATAAAGCTGGTGAAACACTTGAACAAGTTTCATATAAACCTTTGCTTGATTACATCAACAATAAACGTCCAACCGTAAAAAAACAAAATCCTATTCTCAGTACGATTGAAGAAGAATTGGCACACAATGACCCAATTCAAATAAGAGAAGTACTAGACAAAGAAGGAAAAAAAGTACAAGAAGAATATCAAAATGGCACAATCAATTTGCGTCAATTCGAGGATATTCGTAAACTAATTGCTGAAGAAACAGAACAAGGCACATCTAACGGTTTTCATGGCAATCAATTGCGTAAAACCATAGACCAATTGACAGCCAACAAAGGCGGCGAATTATACAAAACAGCACGTAAACTCAACACAGATTACATGACTGAGTTTGAAGACACGCCTACTGTTAAAAACATTACAGCACTCAAAAAAGGCACGGTTGACAGGGTTGTTCCATTAGAACAATTACCCGAAAAATTGTTACTCAGCGCTACAAAAGATCAAGTACAACAAGTGTTTAACACTTTAACTAAAGCTGGACCAGAAGGTCAGCAAATGATAAATGAGCTAAAAGGGGTTTTGGGCGAACATTTGCGTGACCAAACATTCCAAGGCGTTAACAGAGACGTACATGGAAATTATGTACCATCTGCGCCTAAACTTAATGCCGCATTGGAAAAGTTAGACAAAAGCGGAAAATTGGATTTGGTGTTTGGTAAAAAAGATGCTGAACGTTTTAGAACGCTTAATGAAGTTGTACAGGATATTCGTACAGTACCTGAAGGTTCAGTTAACTATTCGGGTACTGCATCTAACCTTAAAACAATGTTGGCTGATATAGCGGGTTCATACGCTTTAACAGGCGTACCAGCACCATTAATTATGGGCGCAAAATATACTGCAAATCAATTTAAAACGCTTAGAGACGTCAATAGGGTCAAAGACTTTATTGATTTTGGAAAAACAAAATAATGGAATGGCAACAACTCATCAACATTGGTGCCTCAACACTGCTAATGGCTCTTGGCTGGTGGTGTCGTCAAATTTGGGATTCAGTACAGGCTCTCAAAAAAGACGTTCAAAAAATTGAAGTTGATTTGCCCACAAATTACGTCAGAAAAGTCGACATTGAACAAAGATTTGACCGTTTGGAAAACATCTTAGACAAGATATTTGACAAGTTAGACAACAAAGCTGACAAATGAGGTGTTTGAATTGACCCGTTTACGCTTATTGCCGCCGCAAGTACGGCTCTCAAACTCGTTAAACAGGGTTGCGAAATGTTCCGTGAGGGTCAAGCGTATGTCAAGGACGTTGTCAAGACGGCTAAAGAAGTACAAGCAATCGGTAATGAAGTTTTGGGGTTTTGGGGTGAAATAAAAGCTATTTTCGGTTTCAAAACAAAAATAACCGAGAAAATTGCAGAAAAACCGCAAAAAACAGATTTAAAACAGTCTAAACGCAAACAAGAATTCGATGCTAATGCTGTTTATTCACAAATTGGGAAAAACATAACGGATTTTTTCAAAGCATACAACGCATTAAAAGATCATATTGCAGAGGAGGAAGAAAAGTCCAAAACTGTGTATGACCCAACAGGAGATCAAACTGAAAAAGCTGTTCAACGTGTGTTAGCGCTAAGTCAGATGGAAACAATGCAAGTAGAACTAAGGGAGTATATGGTGTATCACGTTCCACCAGAACTCAAAGATTTGTACACTCGCATCAATCAGATGATTGGTACTATTCAAAACGAACAGGCGTTGGCTAGACAAGCTCAATTCAAAAAACGGAGACAAATTGAAGCTGAACAAAGAGAGGTTGCTGACAAAATTTGGTTTAGAACGGCATCAACCATTGCGGTAATTTTTGTTTCAATTTACATTATGAGCTTTATGTGGGCACTAAAACAAATGACTGGGGATATGTAATTGTTATTATTTGTTTAGCATTTTTGTTTGTGTTGATATTGCCTGTAATCGGTTTTATGTACATGGACATTAGACAAGAACGAATAATGATTGCATATGATTTGAAAAGAATTGAAAAGTTAAAAAAAGAGCTAGAAAAGCAAAAAGAAACAACAAAGGAGTAAATATGGATTGGTTAAAAGCAATAGCACCTACCATCGCAACAGCTTTGGGTGGACCATTAGGTGGGTTAGCGTATGAAGCAGTCTCTAAAGTGCTTGGAGTGTCTCAGGATGACGCTAAAAAGATGTTAGATGACGGCAAATTGACTGCTGACCAAATAGCGTCAGTCCAGCAAGCTGAAATTGCCCTGAAAGCCAAAGCACAAGAGTTGAATTTGGATTTTGAAAAATTAGCAGTAGAAGACCGTTCAAGCGCTAGAACGATGCAAACTGCAACACATAGTTGGATACCCCCATTTTTAGCATTTGGTATCACAATTGGATTTTTTGGTATTCTTTATGCGCTAATGACGGACAAAGTAACCAAATCAGACGAATTGATGATTATGTTGGGTTCGTTATCAACAGCTTGGACAGGCGTAATAGCGTTTTATTTTGGCAGTTCAGCTGGTAGCCAAGCTAAAGACCAAATGTTACATCAATCAAAATTTGCGAAATTAAAATGATAAATTCAAGATCACTAGATGAACTTTTGCCTGAAGTCAAAAAACGTGTTGAAACATTTATACAATTATGTAAAGACAATAACATTGATTTATTGGTTACTTCTACATATCGTGATAACGAAAGTCAGGAGAAATTGTATGCACAAGGACGAACAGAACCAGGACGAATTGTTACAAACGCTAAAAGCGGTGATTCTTTCCATAATTATCACTGTGCTGTTGACGTTGTTCCTCTCATTTCTGGGAAGCCTGATTGGGACGGAACTCATCCAATATGGCAAACAGTAGGACAGCTGGGGAAACAAGCTGGATTAGATTGGGCTGGTGAATGGCATTCTTTCAAAGAATTGGCTCACTTCCAATACACAGGCGGTTTAACCATCGCTGAACTCAAATCAGGTCAAACAATAGCATAAGGAAATATCATGGCAACAAATTTTAAAATCAGCGGCAAAGAACACAAATCACCAAAATCACACTATGTTGTTTTGCGTGAACATGAAAAAGCAAATGAAAACGAAATTCACAGACTTGCGGACAAATTAAAAAAGCACGAAAGTTTACCCGCAGATAAAGCACATCCTAGGGATCAATCTAGTGCACCTCTGCCCAATATGCGTTAGTTTTCAGACCAACCCCCAGCCCAGCAAATAAAAATTGCACCCGCAATGATCGAGAGCATTCCCAACAGAAAACCGATCAATAAAAATAAAATGGTATCAATCATTTTGGGTGTCCTTTTTTTTAGACATAGGTTCTCCTAGGGTGGATAGTACCAACCAGCTCCATCTACCAGTATTAGTAGACTAAGTGCGCATAACGGATTTATTCATCTTATACACGATACCTAGTTTTCCACCTAAGTTATATCGTGCTTTACCAGTACCTAAATCAAGTCTGGTCACTAAATCAGGGGTGTAGCTGATTAGCGGTGTTTTCTCCCAAGCAATCCATTCAGATTCTCTTCTCCGTGTGGGGTACGGATGCGTCACAAAATAAAAAAGCCACTTAAAAAAGTACCTTGGTCGCACCCTCTTATTCAAGAGGCAAGATACTTCTGTAAGTGGCTTCAACTATTGCGTGCGACGGCAACAACTTAATTATAAGCTAAATTTTTATTTTTTGAACCATTCTGGCTTTAAAAGTTGCAACTGCCATTGTCTCGCCATAGGAATCACCGTCCATTGACTGATTGCCGCCTGAGAAATACCAAGTAATTTAGCAAGTTTGGTCTGCCCACCCGCTAATTTACACAATTCTTTTTTATCCATGCTGTAATTATAAGGGTTCTTATAGTATTTTTACGATAGCAAATCAAAACATAACCCTACGCTTTACTCGGGAATATAAGTTGGCTTATAATTCTTTCACCCCCCGATTTTGGGGTCTTTTAAACTTTAGGAGAAATCTGATGGCACACGAAATTGCAACAAACAAGATCACTGGCAAAGCTGAAATCGCATTTGTTGGACAAACCCCCTGGCACGGTCTTGGTCAAGAACTAACAGCTGACGCATCAATCGACACTTGGAGCGTTGAAGCTGGTCTCAACTGGGAAGCATTGATTGCCCCAGCTGTCTACACACCCGCACACACACAACTTCAACTCAATTCAGGTCGCAACGTGATTTATCGTAGCGACAATTATGAATCACTTGGCGTAATGACAGGACGTTACAAAATTCATCAACCTACTGAAATATTAGACTTTTTCAACACGCTTGTTCAGTCTGCTGGTTTCAAATTAGAAGTTGCTGGGTGTTTGCGTGGCGGTAAGCGTATTTGGGCACTTGCTAACGTTAACAAAGAAGCCTGTGTATTGAATGACGATATGGTCAAAGGTTATTTGTTGTTGTCTACATCGTTTGACGGTTCAACAGCTACTATCGGTCAATTCACTAGCGTGCGTGTTGTATGTAATAACACCATATCAATGGCAGACAACGAAAAAAATGTTGGTCGTGTTAAGTTAACACACGGTTCATATTTTGATGCTAGTTTGTTGCGTGATGAGCTTGGTATTGCGGTTAGCGGATTTGAAGGCATGATGGATGACTTTAGATTTTTAGCACGCAAATCAGTCAAAAAAGCGCAAGTTGATAAATTCTTGAAACAGATATTTCCTATGGTTCAAAACCCTTTCAAAGCGGGTGAAATGAAAGAATCAAAGGGTTACAAAGCTGTTTTAGAGCTGTTTGACGGACGTGGACGTGGCTCAGATTTGCCTGGCGTAAGCGGGACAAAATGGGGCTTGTTGAACGCTGTTACTGAGTACGTTGACCATGAAGCTGGTCGTGAATCTGACTCCAGACTTGCTAATGCTTGGTTTGGAGATGGAAACCGCCTGAAATCGCATGCTAAAGAGCTGTTGATGGCGTAACTTGCAGAGGGGCTTGTCCCCTCTTTTTTAATCCCCGTAAGGGTCTTTTAGGAGCATTTATGAATGAAGATTTGAACGATACAACCCGAAAATTTCCACGCACTATGCGTGAGGCATTTCCTCAAGACGATTCCCCAATTGAACATTACGCTAACCCGAATGCTATGAACTGGATTTTTGTTGTAGTGTATATTTTTGCTGTTGTTGTTATGTTGTTAGACTTTTTTGTTTGGAGACCTTAATGAACGGAACAGACATTATCGCAGAATTACATGAAGCGGCATTGAACACTTCAGACGACACAATCAAAGTCACTTTAAATTTGATTGATCTATATCAATTCAAAATACACGAGTTGGTAGCAATTATTCGACAACATGAGGAGTACATCAAAGAACTCCAGTATGAAATCATCGCAAAGGAATCACAATGAAACATAAACACTATCACACAATTATTGATTGGGCTGAAGGTAAGCGTATCCAGCAGAAAGTTTACAACGAATGGATTGCTTGTGGTAATCCGAATTGGAATGAGAATACTGAATACCGTGTTGACCCTGCACCAACGCCTGATTTTGCTGTATCAGCTAGGGTTATGTTTTCACAAATTTTTAAAGGTGTGGAATTTGCCGCTAATGGGGCGCACAACGTTGAATTTTTATTCGATGGCGAAACGCATCAACTAAAAGCACTTAGGAGATTAAAAAATGATTAAAGATTTATTAGCACTCAACGTCAACGAACATACTGAAAAGAAAAACAAATTGACGTATTTATCATGGGCTTGGGCTTGGGCTGAAGCACTTAAGGCTGACGAAAAGGCTACATACAAAGTAGAACTGTTCGACAACAGCGAGGGCGTGTTACAGCCTTTTATGAATATCAATGGCACTTGTATGGTTTGGGTAACGGTTACGCTGTTTGATAAACCAATGACTTGCCAGTTGCCAGTAATGAACCATATGAACAAAGCTATTCAAAACCCTGATGCGTTTGCGGTCAACACAGCCATTATGCGTTGTATGACTAAGGCGCTAAGTTTACACGGGCTGGGTCTATACATTTACGCTGGTGAAGATTTGCCTGAAGGTGAGGAATCAGTAACAACCACTAAAGTCGATGAATCAAAGATGCTGGATTACATGGCGGCATTCGATGAAATAACTGATATGGACGGGCTGAAAAAACTTTATATTGAAGCGTATGCGTCATGCGATGGCGATACAAATTGGCAAAAACAAGTTATAGCTAAAAAAGATCAAATCAAAGGAAAACTATCATGACAATACCAATAGAGGAAATTAACAATCGTATCAACTACGTTATGGACAATTTCAATTACCGTGAAAAATGGGATTATGAAATGTGTTTAGAAATGAGAGAGATAAAACTACAAAACAAAAATCTAAAGACAAGGCTGAAACGATTAGAGGGTCACAACAGCTTTATGTTCGATTTAATTCGAGACATTTGTGAAGTTGATACAGGAGAATCTGATGGAAACACAGAACATGATGATATTTGATTATTTGTCTAAAGGAAAATCATTGACAGCAATGGACGCTTTGAAAATGTTTGGTTGTTTCAGACTTGCGGCAAGAATTGCAGAGCTAAAAACAACTGGCATCGAAATCGTGTCTTCAAGGAAGCAAGTCAAAAACCAGTTTGGTAAAGACGTAATTGTGGCAGTTTATTCATTAAAGGTGAAATGATGGAACAAAGAACAGAAGAATGGTTTGCGGCAAGAATGGGCAAAGTGACAGCTAGTCGTGTCGCAGACGTGATAGCAAAGACCAAGACAGGGTACTCTACATCCCGTGAAAATTATTTGGCTCAATTGGTGTGTGAGGTTCTTACGGGTAAACCCGCTGAATCTTTTACCAATGCGGCTATGCAATGGGGAGTAGATCAAGAGCCACTAGCACGTGCGGCTTATGAAAGTCATCAAAACGTTTTGGTTGATGAGGTTGGATTTTTGGTTCATCCAACTATATGGGAATCAGGCGCAAGTCCTGATGGATTGGTTGGAGATTTTGGGATGGTAGAAATAAAATGCCCAAATACAGCTACTCACATTGACACGCTTTTGACTCAGACCGTTTCAGGAAAATACAACACACAAATGCAATGGCAGATGGCTTGTGCTGGACGTCATTGGTGCGATTTTGTGTCATTTGACCCACGTATGCCAACAGACCTACAACTGTTTGTTAAGCGTGTTGAATATGACCCGCCTTATGTAGCTATGTTGGAAAAAGAAGTAATGTCATTTTTGAATGATTTAGATAGTAAAGTGAAACAATTAAACGAACTAAAGGTAACAAAATGAGCAAAACAGTCTATGAAGTAAAAGTTGTATCAGGTAAATACACCGACAGAGAAGGAAAAGAAAAGTTGCGTTACACACAAATTGGTAGCGTAATAGACACCAGAAACGGTCTTATGTTAAAACTCAGCGCATTCCCTGTAACAGACGAACATTGGAATGGCTGGGCTTATTTAAACACACCGTTGCCTAAAGATTCAGCGCCCCCGAAGCGTAATGAACAAGAGGATGACATACCGTTTTAATGTAGGGGGTACGCCCCCTTTCAAGGAGCAAACATGGATGATGCAGAATTAGTATTAAAAATACTTCAAGATTACTACGGGCACAAATGGTCTGGTGTTGAAAATTATATTTTAGCTAGACAAAAATACGCACAGGGTAAAAAATCACAAGCACAGATGTATATGCACATTTTGTTATGGGCTGAACATCTTTACACAGCAAAAGAAATTATGGATTCACTCAATCGGGAGGGTTTGTATGTTAGAGACGGGCTTTGATAGATTTTGGGCGGCATGGCCAAAAAACCCACGTAAGGGAGCAAAACAAGAATGTCTCAAAAAATGGAAAAAATACTATTGTGAGACTTGTGCTGACCAAATCATAAAACACGTTGACTGGATGAAAACCACAGATCAATGGCGTAAGGATAACGGGGCGTTCATTCCCGCACCATTGGTTTACTTGAATGGTCAACGCTGGGACGGGGCAGAGATACCCGAAACAACTGATATTGCTCAAGACCGTGACCCGTATTTGATTAAATTAGAGGAGGAACGTAAGAAATTTGTTCCAATGCCAGATCATATAAGAGAAAAGATGCAGAAAATCAGAAACAAATTATGAGACGTGGACGAATTGATGACAACCAACGAATTATTGTTGACACACTACGCACAGCTGGTGCTACGGTTGTTTTGCTTTCAGACGTTGGTAGAGGTGTTCCTGACCTTTTGGTTGGATTCAGAGGAGTAACATTGTTAATGGAAGTCAAAGACGGTAAAAAACCACCGTCAGACCGTCAATTAACACCTGACCAACAAAGATGGCACGCAGAATGGAGAGGAGGGGCGCTTGCAATCGTAGACAGCGCTGATTCTGCTTTAAGAATGATAGGAGTAATCAAATGAAATATTTAATTGCAATTTTAATTTTAGCTGGGTGCGCTGATAACAAACCCCCAATAGTACCCGTAAAAGTAGAGCCACAAGCTCAACAGATGAGCCGCAATGAGGTTGTACAGGCTTCAATGGAATGTGAGGCGGGTAATTTAAGACCAGTACCAATCATATCGAAACGTATTGTGTCAGGAATGTACAGCGACATTGTGATAGATGTTCAATGTATGCCTAAACGTTCATCAATGTACTAGGGGACAAGAATGACTAAAGAAGAAATAATTAGATTAGTTAAAAAAACTGATTTACTAGGAATTATTGATAGTCAATATTACGACAATGAACTATGGATTTTTGATGTAATGGAGTTTGCAAAACTAATAGCAGAAAAAGAGCGTGAGAAGTTTTGCGCTGTACTTCGGCAATTACATGATTCATATTCATTGACAAGCGATTCAAACGCCATCAGAGCAAGGGGACAAGAATGAAGTTTAGAAAAAAACCCATTGAGATTGAAGCCACTCAGTGGTTCAAGATGGGCGACCATCCTGCTGTTATTGAGAGTCAAGGCAACAATGGTCTTTATCCATTTATTGACACACTTGAAGGAACGCATCTTGTGACTACAGGCGATTGGATTATCACTGGCGTAAAGGGTGATCACTACCTATGCAAACCAGACATCTTTGAGGCAACCTACGAACCCGTTGAAATCGTTTTTGAATATAAAAGCTACCCATGAAGGAAAAGAACACATGACAGAACAAGATTTGATGGATGCTCATCACAGAGCTGTTGATTTTATAAGAGACAACGCTAAAGTTTACGCAAAAGCTAAATCAGAGCGTGTTTATCTTGAAGAATTCAGAAAATCAAAAAAAGCGCTGTTAATGAAAGATGCTATGGAACAAGGCATACAGGCAGTCAACCAGCAAGAACGGGAGGCGTACAGTCATCCCGAATATATTGAGTTGTTGATGGGGCTGGGGCACGCAATCGAAGTTGAAGAAACCATAAAATGGAAAATGGAGGCGGCAAGACTCAGAGTAGAGATTTGGCGCACCGAGGAAGCCACTAATCGGGTCGTAGACAGGGCGCACACATGATACCCAAGCGAACCTATGTTAGATCAAAAAAATTGCTAGAAAACGCCCGTAGTTTGCCTTGTCAACATTGCGGTAAAGACGATGGAACTGTGGTTGCGGCTCATACCAACTGGGGCGGGGGCAAAGGACGTGGCATCAAGGCTGACGATAATCTTATTGCCAGTTTATGTTTTTATTGTCATGCCCAAGTAGATCAGGGGCGCAAATCTTCTGAGGAGCGTAAGCAGATGTGGTTGAATGCCCACAAAAAAACCATAGAATTGATGCAAAAACAAGGGTTATGGGTAGTTGACGTACCCGTACCTGATGTGTCAGAATTGCGGTGAGATAATGCAGTTGTCTCTTTGGGGTATAACAGCCCCAATTTTTTATTTTCTTTGCAAAGGAAAAAATCATGGGTTATCCCAAAATGGAAGTTGAGCCTAAAGGCGCTAAAGCTAGTGACCGTACAGGCGAGAAAAAAATCGGCGCGTCTAAAGTAGACCGTGAAATGGGCGGTGTACCGTCTACAACAGGGGCTAAAGCACCTAAAGCCGCACTATCTAGCGACACTACTGGTGAGCGTAAAATGCCCATCGCTGGTGGCGTAGGTATGGGTAAAATGGACGGCATCGGTTCACGTGACGGAAGTCACATGGGTCGTGTTGACGGACGTTGTGGCGAAATGAATGATGGTTCAATGGAGCGTGAAGTGTATTCACACAAACGCATGCCTCACGTTCAGGACGGTATGTAAAAAGCGAAACGCCCTGGTGGGAGCGCACCAAGGCATTTCTAACCAAACAAAAGGGAGGTTTTGAATGGCTGAGACAGATTCTACAAAGACTTGCAAAGACTGTACATACTTGCAACAGCAACAAAATACGCATTTAGGCGTGTGCAGAAGATACCCGATATATCAAAGTCGGCATATAAATGAATGGTGCGGTGAATTTTCCCCACTAATGCTCGAATTACCCGTTATTTCTCTACCAATGTTAGACATTGAGGAAAACGACAAACCAAAACGCAAAATGTCTAGGAGGGTTCAACCATGAAACCCTTAAGAGACAAATTATTTGTTAGACCAGAAAAACGCATCAAATCAGAGCTGTATGTACAAACAGCTGAAGTTGATACTGTCGGCATCGTGGTCGCAGTTGGGGATGAAGCCCAAGCAGAAGGGCTAAATGTAGGTGATAAGGTCTATTTTGGCACTTTAGCCAAGGATTACAAAGACGAATATCTCAAATACACAGAGTTTAAAGACAAAGGCGAACGCCTGATTGTCATGTCTTGGCAAGACGTTTGTTTTGTTGAGGAGCAAGAATGAAAGAAGTCTTTACTGTTAGCTATGACCCTCTCAGTAAAGCTGGTTCAATCAAGTTTACTGACGAATTCAAAACATGGGATTCAAAGTATCATGTCGAAGTGGCTCAAATGAGCCTTAAATTATTCACCAAAATGAACAAGGAGTTAGACAATGCCATTAAAAAAGTCAAAAAGCCCACAAGCATTCAAGGAAAACATTAAAACCGAGGTTAAAGCGGGTAAACCCGTAAAACAAGCTGTTGCCATAGCGTACAGCGAGAAACGTGAAGCCGAAAAACGTGACCAAAAGAGGAAAAAATGATTACATTCAAAAGTTTAACTGTTAAAGAAGTCGAAACAATCCTGGCTGGGTTGATGGAATTGCCTAAAAAGCTGTCTGATGAGTTACACGCCAAGCTACACGCTGACGCAACTGCTCAATATCAAGCTGTTGTAAAAGCAACAGAACAAACCGCCCCAGCTGAAGCCGCCAATGAAACACCCTCAACAGCGCAAAGTTAACGAACTAATCCCCTACATTAACAATAGTAGGACGCACTCTGATGCTCAAGTCGCACAAATAGCGGCAAGCATCAGGGAGTTTGGCTGGACAAACCCGATACTGATTGACGGAGAAAACGGCATCATAGCGGGACACGGACGGCTCAAGGCGGCAATGCTATTGAATATGGAGGAAGTGCCCATCATAGAGCTGTCTCACTTGTCTGAAACGCAAAAAAAGGCATACATCATTGCTGATAACAAGTTGGCGATGAATGCTGGATGGGATATGGAGTTGCTCAAGCTAGAAATCAGCGAATTGGAGGACAAAGACTTCAATATTGAGTTGCTTGGAT
>Ga0208497_1000189_pt1 | contig 33523 bp, 28 predicted proteins | sample CryBogCBE25Aug07_FD_184555 | JGI IMG/M metagenome (GOLD analysis project Ga0208497, IMG submission 184555) | Freshwater microbial communities from Crystal Bog, Wisconsin, USA - CBE25Aug07 (SPAdes) | ecosystem: Environmental > Aquatic > Freshwater > Lake | place: Crystal Bog, Wisconsin, USA...
GCAACGTATTTGTGTAAAAAGTTCTTAGCTTCATCTAAAGTATCTAATTGATGGTAACCTTCAGGTGGTAAATCAGCGCCAGGCATGCTTAGATCAGCCATAGCGCCAATCATCGGTTTAAACTTACTGTTATCAAGCTGACGTATAACAAGATAACAGCAACGATAATCCCATCGTTCCCAAATACCGCATTGTAAGTCTTTCCACTTCGAAGCGGCTTGTCTACGTAAGAATGCTTTATTCATAGTACCTATAATGGTACAGTTAGTCGTTTACTGCAAGCTTAATCAGCTGTAACAGAACCGAAAGCTATTTTATTACCACGAAAGGTTGTTATAATCCAACTTACATTAGCTGAATGGCTTAATGCTCTTAGAGCTGGTAAATTAGGAATTGCTTCCTTGCCTTGCACGGTAAAGTACTGAGCATCTGCTGTAAGGTAATAGATACCGGTTGCAATGTCAGCGCCATCGTTGTAAAGTGCTTTTTGCTCTGCAGCAGTAAGCTCTTTAACATTCTCAATTATGTTTATTGTCATTTTTTATTGTTAAATAAAGTCTCTATAATCTGTATTATCTATACTTTTCTTAGGAGGTCCACTAAAAAATATCGCATCAGGATTATTTATGTGTAACCACTCTCTAAAACTACGTGGAAAATCGGCGGTAAACATTTTAACCGTTTTACCATCTATAGTGGTATCCCTTTCAATACATAATAAAGCCTTAACTGCATCTTGTTGAAAAGATGCCAATTTACATTCAAAAGCAATCTGTCTGAAATCAGCAGTCATAGTAAAAAAAGAGGGCATAGTATGTAGACGGAATACTATGCCCTCTGTGTATTGTATTTATGTATTATCGTGATTGACGAACCTTAGCCCAGCGGCCCTTTTCGTCGCGAACGTTATAGAAGCGAGGTTGTAGAACTACTTGACTCGAACGATTAATAAAACCAAGTACGTTATACTTAGTAGGATTAAAACGACGAGTAACTGCATTCATACGAGCTTCAACACTTTCATCACCGAGGGTGCGGGTGTAGATATCTTTAATAATCACGTTTTCACTGATAGTTGTGCTGTTCATAGGATTTATATTACTATATGAGTATAGTACATGTTTGAACATTTTCTACTTGTTTTTTAATAAAAACATAAAAAAACCGTATAGTGTGACGCTATACGGTTTATATAAATGGTTAGCAGATTTAATTTAACTCCACCTTTGGGCAATTAAAGCAGCTGATAGAGTATTCTTATTCCAATCTTGTGCAGTGTAATTAGCGCCTGTTAGAGCTTGTACAACATGTGTACCTACACCGTTAATAACTACAGCTACTTCTTGTTTACCAGGAGAATCGATAATTTTCGTAACAGGTAGTACTGTTGTAGTAAGAATATCTTTCGATACAGGGTTTGTAATTGAAACTGGAGTTGGTAAAACGACTTTGAAGCTCATAGATATATATATTTATATATTATTGTACTAAAAACCACGTATAATAATTTATTTTTGTAGATATCTACACTATTGAATTACATAAGGATATAATAAGTATTCTCTTACAATACATGAAACAATATATAGTCGTAATAGGTACATATGATGAAAACACTACAGAGCAAATTGTACTCAAAGAAATTAACGTTGTGGCAGATAATATGTATCAAGCTCATAAAGACGCACTATACAAATGTAATTGGCAAGAAAAACAAATAGTGTTACGTATATTTAATGCAAAAAATAGAGCATTAGTGTTTGATTTTCAAAAAGGGTTTTTAAAAGACGAATTTTAAGTTAAAACGTGTACTTAAAATAATCAATTTCATCTTTATAGGTTTCTCTTACTAATTCTACTAACTCCGGGGTGTAATAATCCTTGTGAGGTTTTGTTCTTAGTTTAGAGACATTTAAAGATTTAAGCTGTGTATATGGTATATTAATTATTTTGCATATCTCTTTTAAATCTGTATCCAGCTTTTCATACTGTCCAACATAGTCTAAGGCTAAATCCCCGTTTATTTTGTTTTTATAAAGGTAATCAGTTTGTTTACCGAAATGCCACCCCTCGGAGTAATCATTGCTTTTAGCTTTTTTGCATGCCCATTTAATACAATTTTCAAAATTACCGTGTCTTTTTATATTAGCGGGTTCCAAGTAGGTATATGCGCTCACTAAACGCTCCCAAGTGTTTCTAAAAAATGCAAATTTATAATAACTGTTCAATGTAGCTTCATCCACATAATTTTTCATACCATTGTATGTGAGATGCTGGGTCATTACTTTATTATGTATACCGAACAAAACATCTTCATTAAAAATTCTGTAATCTCTATCTCCAGGAGATAAGAACTGTTCAATAGAATAACCCGCCACTTTGGGGACATGAAAGAAAATAATTTTTTTATCTCTAAAAATCATATTATATTTTTACCTATTTTGTTGTCATCTAATCCATATTTAACTACTTTAATACCTTCATTTGCAGGTACCCAGCTTTTTAAATAATGATGATGATAATATTTATTTAATGTTTTTATACTACGATTGTTTAAAATACACTTTATGCTTGGATTGTTTTTGCATGCTTCTAATACACTCTCTCCACTTTCACTTGTATCTATTTTTAAGTACTTCTTTATTTCGTTACCAAAAAAAGGAGGACCGTGACGATTTACTGTGATAATATTTTCTACTATTTGATTAAAAAAAGCACTATTAGCAGCGCCCGCGAAAATTCCGTTAGGTAACCAAGGCGCATCTAAATATTCTACGGTAAAAAATAAATCTGTATTTTCATCAAACAGATTATTAAAATTTTTTAAACACTCAATATCTACATCTGCATAAATACCGCCAAACTTATTAACCACATAATAGCGTAGTATATCTGCTTGAAACGCGTACTTTTTAATTTTACCGTGTAAATTAAAGAAAAATTTTATATCAGAAGGCAAATCTGGCAAGTTATTATCTGTCCAAAGCATGTAAGTGTAATCTGGATGTAAAGCTTTCCATGTTTTTGTACAATCTTGACAGTATTTAGGAATCGGGTCTGGCCCGACCCAGACCTGATGTATTATTTTAGGTATCATTTATTACTTTAAAAGCGTTAATTTTGCCTCTTCGTATAATTTATTTATAGCATCTTCACTGACGATATCTTTAAAGTGCATTTTTATCGGTGTAACATCTAATTCGAGTTCTAAATGACCTATAAAATAATTACGTATTTTATTCTCTAAAGTGAGAGGGTACTGTACTCCTTCTGGTCTACCAAATCTGTGCATCCATCTTAAAAAGGGCAAACACATAGCTTTTTTACCAGCTTTGCGGTATTTTTCATGAATGTAGCCTTCCTCTCCCCCAAAGCCTCTAAAATTAGAGTTAAATCCAAGCCAGCAATTTTTACGACACGAAAAAATACCTAATCCCATTGCAGGTATTTCAAACGCTTCCCCGTCAGGGTTGTTACCTCTTATATCATTCCCCCAAATTCCCCACATTTGCGACCTCCAAAGCAAGTCCCAATGAGTCGCAGTAGTATGTAGGTTATCGTAAAGCATTGGGCCCGATAAAAGATTGCCATCGTCTTTTTTACTATCGTAATAATCTATTAACTTTTTTATACTACCAGGTACTAAAAATACGTGACAATCCATTACGAGTACATACGGTGTATTAGCATATTCAAAAATTTTAGTTCTTATAGCTGTACTACTATACTCAGTAAACGGTATATATTGAAAGGGTTCTTTAATATGTTTGGTAAAATCCTTTAAAGCCTTACCGTGTCCGCTTCCCGGGTTGTTGTCTATAATAATAAATTCTATATCGTTTATTACCTCAGAATGATACATGCGTAGAGCTTGTATAGTGAAATACACACCATTAAAATCATCATAAGTAGTAAAACCTATCGTGAGTTTTCTCATATTTTGTATTATTTATACAGTTTCTAAAAAAACTCAAACTACACTAAATTAATAAGGTGATGGGGTAGTAGTAGTGGTGGTAGGTGACGGGGTTGTTGTAGTGGTAGTAGTACTGGATGTTGTGTAACTTGTAGTACTCGATGTAGTACTGGAGGTTGTACTACTTGTCGTGCTTGATGTAGTACTGCTTGTTGTGCTCGATGTAGTACTGCTTGTTGTGCTCGATGTAGTACTGCTTGTTGTACTCGAAGTAGTGCTACTTGTTGTGCTCGATGTAGTACTGGAAGTTGTGCTCGATGTAGTACTGGAAGTTGTGCTCGATGTAGTACTGGAAGTTGTACTACTTGTTGTGCTTGATGTAGTACTGGAGGTTGTACTACTTGTTGTGCTTGATGTAGTACTGGAGGTTGTACTACTTGTTGTGCTTGATGTAGTACTGGAGGTTGTACTACTTGTTGTGCTCGATGTAGTACTGGAGGTTGTACTACTTGTTGTGCTTGATGTAGTACTGGAGGTTGTACTACTTGTTGTGCTCGATGTAGTACTGGAGGTTGTACTACTTGTTGTGCTTGATGTAGTACTACTTGTTGATGTAGAACCTGGGGGTAGTGTCGGGCGAGGTGTATGGGTAGGTGTTACGGTCGGGGTTATTGTTGGGTGTAGTATAGGTGTAACTGTAGGTGTAGGTGTAACCGTAGAAGTCGGTGTTACTGTTGGTGTAGGTGTTACAGTTGGTGTTGGTGTTGGAGTGCCTGGAGAATAACCACCACCAATAACAGGCAACTGCTTTTTAATTATAGGTGCTACTAACTTTAATATTGCAAGTTGTATATTATATATACCTTTAAGTGTTCTATTAATAACATCTGAAGTTACAAACTCGTTACTATGTATAAAATTGTTTTGGTCAACGTAGAATGGTGTTGCAATATCTGTACTGCTTAAAGGTACAACAGAAAAACCAGTTGCATTAGTTGCTAATAAATTACCGTTGTTATCCAGACTGATTAAATACTTACCTTGTATTGCTTTGTAAAGAATTTCGTGGTTTTGTAAAAGTCTTAATAAACTCTTATTATATATCCAGTCTTGTATATATTCATTTGAATCTATAGTGATAGCTGATAACGGTAAAATAAGAGGATTGACTTTTGTGGTATCAAATAGGTTTAAAGTATGAGGTATATCAACATATTTGAATACTCTCTTGTTTGTAGCTAAAAAGAAATTGAGACGGTTATCAATAAATGCAGATTTAAATGTTTCTTCATTAGGGGTACCGTCACCGATACTATCCGCATTAGGTTCAGAGAAACGGTTTAACGCAATACCATTAGTTAAATATTTATATACATTTCTATCAGTAATAAAATATAAAAATGCACCGGTTGGGTCTATTACCATTTTGTTTATGTTGGTAGTAGATTGTATGTTAGCGCTTGGTGTAATGTATCCTGAGTTGCTTGGAACCGGAAACGAATTTATTAAATTACTGTCACTATCAATTTCAAATACTTTATAAGGTGAATTAAAATAATAATTTGCAGGTGTTGGTGTAGTATTAGATAAATTGGAATTAAAACCATTATTACCTAAGGCTTGAACTGCAAAACCAGCATATGTAATGCCTGAAGCAGCTGCATATGTTACAGTATTGACATTGGTGTAAGGTACAACAGCGTTTGCACTTGCCATAACTACATCCGTTAAACGAGCATACTTTTGACCACCATTCACTAAACCATAAAGAGCAAAAGCTGAAAGTGTGTGTGTATTATTGTTTATTAACCGTAATCCATCATGTACCCATGAAATGGTGTATGTAGTTACACCACTGGCACTGTTAACTAATGTAACATTTGTTAAAACTGGTTCTACTGGTGCAAACGTTTGAGCTAATACAAAAACGTTATTGTTAATAGGGTTAACTTCAATACGTTGTGCACTGTATGCACTTAGAGCATCTACATAAATTGTGTTTACCCAATTCAATGCAGTATTGTAAACCTTTACACAACTATTCAAACTATCACAAACATATAATAAACTATTACTTGCTTTAATTTCAGTAGGAGTATTAAAGTTGTTTTTATCTGATAAACTACCTGTTGTACCACCCACACGCTGTACGCTTACTAAAGAAGAACTCGAAACCGAATCACTTATTACTAAGTTAGCTTTATAAACAATGTTTTGATCAAGTATAAACAATTCATTGTTTATAACGTCAATGGCGCTGATGCTATTAAATGAAGGCACGCGGTGCCCTAAGTTTGTCGCACTTAATACTAATGTATTACGCCAATCATTTGTGCGTACCTGTATATGATCAGGAATACTACCAGATAAACTATAAGCAATAAAATTATAGTAATCTGGTGCAGTATTATTAGCAAACTGATAAGACTTAATGTCTTTAATGGTGCCATCTGCTACACCGTAAGCGCTAATAACACCAAAAGAGTTGTCTTGATTTAAACCGTCAATGTTTGTATGCCATGCAAATGCAGAAGCATTAGAAGTTGCTACTGAATTGCTGTTTGCACATAATTGAGCGCACCATTCAACTAAAGTAAGCTTATTATTAGGGTTTAATAATTGCGCAATGTTGCTTATGTAATTAAAATTATCGTTTAATTTTGTAAAAGAAGCATTAATTACATCACTTACAGCCCACTCATTTGAACCCACCAATACATCAGATAACTGATACGGTAAAGTAGGTATTTGTGTGATAGGGTTAAAATAGTTGTCAATATTATACGTTGGTAAACTATCTTTTATGTAGAATCTATTTGGAATGTAACGTGCTTGTGCGCTGCGTCCGGAATAAGCAGCTGCAGATACAGAATATGCAGATGTTGTAGGAGCCGCAACAGGGTAGGAATATATTAAAAAGTTTTCAGCGCTTGGTTTACCAGTATATGTAGAGCTTAAACCGTTTACACCTACACCCCAGTTAATACTGTACCCCGTTACACCGACTGAAGTAGGATAAATACTTTCAACCCAAACTGGAGTATTTGTAAGAGCGACCGTCCATGGTGTGTATACTGCTAATTTACCAGGAGGGGGAGGTGTGGGTGTAGGAGCAGGGGTAGGGGTGGGTCCGTTTACTATTAATGTTTGTTGACCGATAATCACATCAGCATATGAATCTGTATACGCTCTGGCCTGTACTACATATGTACCTGTACCTAATAAACTGGAGTTTAAAGTGAACTGCCAACCTGGATTGCAAGGACAGGTGCTACCGCATTCTACTTGAGCAATAACAGGACAAACATCAGTGCGGGTAACATTACCTGGTGATGTAAAAGGATTGGTGAGTCCGGGCCTGGTAATTAAATGCCCAGTAGTATCGTATATAAAAATATGTACTTGATTTACATTAAACCAATTTGAACCTTGTTGATATGCTGCCCACCCATACCCGGTTATTGTAGCGCCATTAAAAACTGGGGTACTAAGAAAATCAAGACTACCTATAGGCGATTGATTGAACCCTGGTACCGGTGTTGGAGTAGGGGTTGAGGTTGCAGCAGGTCCAGTAGGTGTTGGTGTTGGGGTAGGTGTAGCACCGTATGTACCACACGAGCTACCGGTATAACCTATACTTCCGGTATTAATAATAATTGAACCATCAATTGCACATATAATATCTGAATAACCGTAGTCTTGACCGGTGTTGGCAACGTTTACAACATTACCATAGCAATCTGTATATTGGTAAATTGCTGCATATAAATCCGGCCCTCCATAATTAGCCGAATATATGATATAGGTAGAGCAATTTGCCATAGTCGTGTATTACTTACTCCCAGACTATATTACGCAATTGAGTATATGCAGGGGCTGTGTTAATAGCAGCTGTTCTTATATTGTTTTCCACTATAGCCTGTACAGATGGATCAGTTATAGTAGAATTTTTAATTCTTATATCATAAAATTGAGATTTAGAACCAGGTAAGCGGTGCAAGAAGAATCTTTCAATTTCTTCTATATATCCGCGGGTGCCTGTAGGTATTACCCACGATAAGTCATCAAACTGATTGCTACGATAACCTCTAAATATCGCTTTTATATCCGAGTTATTAAGAGTATTATTATAAAGACGTACATCTGCTATATAACCATTAAACAGATATGTTTCTGGTAATTGTATCCATTGGTTTAAGAATCCTACCTTGAAGTTAGTTGTACCTAATGCAATTTGCGGGTTGTTCTTATAATTGTATATACTATATAATACTTCAAGCTTTACAAGATCAGTAAATTGGTCTACCAATTTACCATCTACATATAATGCAGCCGCATTGGTAGGATCGTATGTTACTGCAAAGTGGTGCCAGCCTGGTTCTAAAGCAGAAGTACCAAAGTTTAATGTTAAGTAATTAGGTATATTATTAGTGAGTGTAGTATCTTGCACTGCCAATCTTACTTGTATACCTGGAGTGTTAACTTTAGGCGCTATGTATTTTCTTTGATAATCAAAACCTGTACTATCTCCACCCGGTATTAAACCAGGCACGCTTAACTTATTAACAACATTACCATTTGTATCTATTTTATAGATGCACTGAGATTTGCCGTCAATTACTAACCCATAATACTCAATACCTGTAGCAGTGTTTACAGCAATAAAATTAATTACCCGGGTACTATATGTTGTAATAACTGGATCAGTAGTATTGATTTGTTTATTCCAAATTATATTACCAAAATTATCGGTTTTTAATAAGAATTTAGAGTTATATGCAATCCAAATGTTATTATCTTGATCGCAGTTAACGTATTCAGGGTTGGCTACATTTAATACACCGATGTTGTTTCTATTTAACACCCATTTGTTAGCCATTGTGCCTGAATTACCGTTACCAGAAAGAGTAAACACATTGTTGTTGTTATCAACGCAACCATTTGTACCTGACCATATGTCCCAACCACTTACTGCAGCTGCAGAGGTAATAGGTGCATTGGAATTAAACCAAACAGTATTGCCATAAAGATCTACAACAAAATTATTATAACCAATAGTATCACCATAGCTTATAAGATTACCAGTACTGGACCATGTAGCAGCTACTGCAGTACCATTTGAAGGATGGTGCTTGGTTACTATGTTACCACTACTCAATATATAAGCATCTACAAATGGTGCACCGCTTGTTGCTGTATAAAAACCAGTTAATGCAGTTAAAGGTGCTTTGTAGGTATTTAAATCGTTAGGATCAAACGTAGAAAGGTTTTTCTGATTTACAAGATTATCTAAAACATAATAATCCTTATCATATGTCTGTCTTACTATTACATTTGGTGTACACCAAGCTGATACAAGATTTGATGTAGTGTTAAAAGTATTATAAGGAGTTGTTTGTAGTAAATTAAACGCTGTGTTGTATGTTTGTAAAGCCCCACCGTTACTGTTATACGTTGCAACTGTAAAGTACGGGGTTAATATGCGATTATTATTAAATACACCTATACCACCATTAAAGTAATTACCGACAATTTGATCTCCTACAATGTTACTCCAATCTTTTTGATAAGCAAAGAATGAAAGTGTGTTACCGTTTGTATTAAAATCGCTATTTTGTGTATCTATATAGCCATATGTAGTTCCGACATCGTAATACGGAGAACTTAAAGTAGAATCTGTTACACTGTTATTTTCTGTAAAACCTACTATAGCACCAGCAGTCATTCCGTCAACACTGTTAGTTAAATTAGAGCCCCAACTATCAATTAAGTATGTTAAACCTGAAATGCTGTTAACAATATTAACATTGTCGTTTCTACCGTTACGGTGATAGTAATACAATACACCTGGGTCAAAAGTACTTGTTGAAGGTACATCATACACTAATGTAGGATAGTTGTTAGCGCTATCTGTTAATGCACCGGAAAGATAAAGTATAGTGGTAAAAGGTATACCTGCACTTAATATAGCCGGGTTAAAATACCTATCTACCCACACCGGACGGATAGGTGTAGCAGCGTTAGGGTTACCTGCTGATAGCCATGAACAAAAATAAACACCTTTGCGAGGGTTATTAGTACTATCTCCCCAGCTGCTATAATTTTTGTAGTCTGCTACCTTTTTATAAATTCTATCTGATCTAAATGGTGTAATATCTGCTCTTGCGCCATAATCAACCAACGTTGATACACTTAATGGTGTGGTGGTGGTACCATATGGATAATGAAAATACGTGTCTTTGTCTTGAGTGAACGTAATCTTAGATGTATTAGCGTTGTAACCTAAATGTATTTTATTAAACCCATCTGCTTCGTTAAGGCCGGTATAAATTTTTGTATAATTGCGTAACTGTTGATTCAACACGGCAGTTTGATCGTGTAAGGGAGAGTAATAATTTTTTAAAATACTAATATTAGTATCAACAGGTTCAAAAGCTGATACAGTTTTAAAAGCTGCACTAATAAGATAATTAAACGGAACATTACCAGTGCTGTTGTTAACAGCTAATTCATTTGTAATATTTTTATATTTAATAAGATCAGATTGACCATACGCTTGTAAATAGTTGTTTGCGTTATTGTTGCTGAGTCTGGTTGCACGGAATATATTGTTAACCGGTACGTTTAAATTATTATGAGAAGAGGCTGAAAGACCGGTAAAATCTAAATAAACTAAAGGTGTTTCATGAGATGTTAACCATTTAGTGTTTATACCAGGCGCTACTGAAATAAATGAAATAGCATCACCACTTAAATTGTAATAATATGTATAATAACTTGGGTCTAATATGTTGTTAATTGTACATCCAGATACACTATTTAAACTACTGTTACAAACCAAATAAAGATTATTAAAAATATCATTATTTGGTATTTGGTAGTATATTTGTACTGTTCTGGCAGATAAAGGAAAATATAAATTAAATACCGTAGCAGAAAGAATATTACTTGTAAGCGAAATTGTACTGCCGTTTATATTGGTAGGGTCAGTAGCGTATAAATAGTTGCCTGTATAGTCTGTAATAAGTGTACTATACACATAACTTTCAGGTGCCGGGGCTGAAACAGGGGCTATATAATCACTAAGCTTTATATTATTGGTTAATAATAATAATTGTTCGTTATTAAGACTAACATCTATAGCATTAGATAAAAGTCCGTTGTTATCGAAGTCTAATCCATCGTTAGTGTAGACAATTCCATCATTAAAGGATATATTATTATCATATCCATAATTTAGTAGAACTGGTGCTGCACTTAAAATCATATATTATACTTAGTTAGTGCCTTTCATTATGGAAGTACTGTAATAGTATGATCTGCTGTAACTTGTATTAAATTAGCTTTTTTATCTACAGGTATACACACTATATCTCCACCACTAAGTGTGCGTACACCAGATATAGGTACATTTACCCCACTAAGCGTTAGATTTACTTTGCTTGGAATGTGTTTATTGCTTAATAAAGCTGTTTTTATATCATTAAATGTAAGCATAAAATAGGTATAAGATTAACAGTAATCAACTATATTGAAACCGCCGTGTATAATATCGAATCCATCTGCAAAGCACAAGTTACCGTAATAACTGTATGGATCACCAGCTCCTTCACCAGTATCAAAAGAAGCATCACCACCACCACAGCTGTTGGTGTTTACTGTGACTTGACCGTTTTCATCGTAATACAAATCAACTGAGAAACATATAGTAGGAGTTGGTGTTGGTGTAGGTGTATCTGTTGGACCAGGTTCTGGTGTAGGTGTAGGGGTTGGAGTATCAGGTGGAGGTTCCGGTGTTGGTGTCGGAGTAGGTGTATCAGGTGGAGGTGGCTCCGGAGTAGGAGTTGGTGTAGGTGTATCTGTTGGACCTGGTTCTGGTGTAGGTGTGGGGGTTGGGGTATCAGGTGGCGGTGGCTCCGGAGTAGGCGTAGGTGTCGGTGTATCTGTTGGAGCAGGTGTAGGTGTAGGTGTCTCAACTAACGCGAACACTGCAGTAATTGGTAAATCAGCTGCAGGCATAGTAAATGAGAATGGATTATCCGTAGTTATAAATGCATGACTGGTTGAATTTTCCCAATGGTCAAAGCGAGTAACACCTACTATCGGATACGCTTCGATAGATACGGAAGCTCCTACTGTATACGATCCACCACCTGTTGTTCCACCGTAACCTGCAGGATCTACTGAAAGATTAACATTATATGTAGGTACAGGTGTTGGTGTTGGGGTAGGTGTTAAAGTTGGTGTAGATGTCGGTACAAATGGTGTTGGAGATGGTGTTGGTGTAGGTGTTGGTGGAGGTGGCTCCGGAGTAGGAGTTGGTGTAGGTGTTAGAGTGGGCGTAGCTGTTGGTTCAATTGGTGTTGGAGACGGTGTTGGTGTGGGGGTTGCTGTTGGGCTATAGCAAATAGAACCTTGTACATAATATCCATTATCAATTGTAGGCACTTCACCAGGATATACACAAATAGGGCTGGAGGTTGCAAAAGGAGCTAATGTAAACGGACCATATATTACACCATCACAACCCTTATATGAATAATGTACAGCACTGTCATCTGCATGTACTGTAAAGTTGTAACAATTACCTGGTATAGGTGTTAAGGTTGGGGTAGGTGTTAAAGTAGGTGTTATCGTTGGTGTTACTGTAGGGGTAGGTGTAACGGTTGGGGTAGGTGTTGCAGTTGGGTTAGGTGTAGGTGTTAAAGTAGGTGTTACCGTTGGGGTAGGTGTAACGGTTGGGGTAGGTGTTGCAGTTGGGTTAGGTGTAGGTGTTAAAGTAGGTGTTACCGTTGGGGTAGGTGTTGGGTTTACTGTATAATTTGCAGTAATCGTTACATCACTATTAAGAACTGTTATAGTTGTATTTGAAGAGTATTGATCTCCTATAGTACCGCTGCCACCTGTAATAGACCAGTTTGTAAATGTTGTACCACCAGGAACCTCTGAAGTAATATTATATGTACCATTTGTTACGTATGTATCAGTATAATCGATATGACCGATTCTCACAAAACCATTATTAATTATTAAATGATATGTCGGTATAGGTGTAGCTGTTGGAGACGGTGCAGGTGTTAATGTCGGTGTAGGTGTGGGTTCAAACGTTGGAGTGCCCGTAGGAGTTACCGTTGGTGTTGGGGTTAAAGTAGGAGTTGGTGTTGGGGGTATTGAACCAAATACGGCTGTAAATGAAGCATTACCGGTAATAGCATTACTTGTGATTGGGTTATCTGTTGTATTAGGTAAATAGCTGTTTGGATCTTCCCAATAATTAAATTGATAGCCGGATTCTGGTGCGGCTTGAATAGTTACAGTAGTACCAGTAGATACTGTAGCTGTAGCATGTCTTGAATATGTACCACCATCTACGTTTACTAATCCTGCTATACCGGAAGAAGGATATGCATAAACATCAACCGTATAAGTCGGTAACGGGGTAATCGTTGGTGTTGGGGTTATTGTTGGTGTGGGGGTAGGCTCAATCGGTAAAGTAGGTGTAGGTGTTAGTGTAGGTGTTGAAGTCGGTGCAATTGGTAAAGTAGGTGTAGGGGTTAAAGTAGGTGTTGGAGTAGGCTCAATTGGAAGCGTAGGTGTAGGGGTTACCGTTGGTGTAGGTGTTGGAGTAGGCTCAATTGGAAGCGTAGGTGTAGGGGTTACCGTTGGTGTAGGTGTTACGGTTGGATATGGTGTGGGTGTTAAAGTAGGAGTTACCGTTGGAGTAACTGTCGGTGTAGGTGCTGGAGTACGTGTTGGTGTTACCGTTGGAGTAATTGTAGGGGTAACTGTTACCGTAGGTGTAGGTGTTACGGTTGGATGTGGAGTGGGTGTTAAAGTAGGTGTTACCGTTGGAGTCGGTGTTACTGTTGGAGCTATTAATGTAGCGGTAGGAGTAGGGGTTGGAGTAGCTGTAGGCGATACCGGAGTCGAAGTTGGAGTTGGAGTTGGTGTAGCTGTAGCCGGTACTGGGGTCAACGTCGGGGTTGGTGTAGCTGTAGCAGGTACCGGTGTTAAAGTTGGAGTTGGTGTAGCTGTAGCAGGTACCGGTGTTAAAGTTGGAGTTGGTGTAGCCGTAGGTGGTACAGCCGTAGGTGTAGGGGTTGGTGTCTTTGTTACTGTTGGAGTAGGTGTAGGTGTTACTGTTGGAGTGGGTGTTACTGTTGGAGTAGGTGTTGGCGTACGTGTAGGCGCGGGAGAAGTAATCACTACAGCGGATTCAACGGTTTTAAATAAAACAGACTGGCTTGTACCATTTTTAGTACCCTCAGCAACAATAATTTGATTGTTGTTACCCCAAGCTCTACTCTTTATAAGATGTATACTGTCAAACACATGTGCAGCAGTAGGTGTAGAAGAAGGGTTGACAGTTAAATATGGTGTGGTAGTATTAACATTAATTCTATAATTTAATACCTGTAAACTTGGCATTAACACGGCTGACACAATTATCGTATTTGTTGAACTACCGGCTTCTGAATTATAAAATGTATAACTAAAGTTACTTCTACTATCAATATTTTTAGTAGTACCGGTTAATGCATCTTGTAATGTGCTATAGGTAAAATTTCTTGTAAAAACAGTATTATTAATATTAGTACCGGTTAACGTATATGTTATATTGCTTACTACGTTTTTTCCAAAATCAATAGCGCTCGGTTGTAAAACAACAGTAAAAGGTGCCTCCGCGGTCATGTTAACCGCGGTGTTGTTATCAGAAGATGGAAATGTATATGCTGATAATGGCATTACTGTGATGTTACTTTGTAGTTAATAATTTTTGCCTGTTGTGTTGACCCTGCAAATGTTAAAAATGTGATAGCATATGTGTTTGTATCTTCATTATAACAAAATACAGGTTCTTCCATATAATTTACAGATCCAATTGAGTATATATACTCTAAAAATGCACTTGGATTGGTACTATTAACTGGGTATATTTTTTCTCTTTCCCGAGGGTTATTTAAATCTAATTTATATAAAACTGGTATTATAATACTTGAAAGACCTGATGTACTAACAATAGATGATGAATCCCCATGGAATGTAGATGACAACAATGTACAAATTGTAATAGTCTTTGCATTAGAATCATACCAATTACCACCATAATAAACAGTAGCGGATAAAGAAGGGGTGCCTATATAAGATAGGAAGTTTTCTGTAGCAAATGCGTTTGTATTGCTATTGTTTAATGGTAAAGGTAAGAAATTTTGTAATGAGTTGCTAATTTCATACGTATTATAATCAAAAGTAATCTTTTCGTATAATACTGCACTTGATAGCTGTATAACTAAAGTATCAAAAAATATTTCGAAATTAACTATATTATTGTTAATTAACTGACTATAGGTATTTGCATCGTTAACGTGTGAAAGATAAACTAAATTTAAAGCAGAGGGGCCAGTGTAAATAGTACTATCAATTGTTTTAACCCACAACTGACCGGGTGTGTGCATATCTGTATACTGAGAATACGGGTTACTTAATGGTTTGTATAAAGCATATTGATTACCAAATACATCAGTATTCCATGAATACAAAGATTGTCCTTCAGTATAAACTAAATTCTGTATTCTTGCATTTAAATCAAAGTAGCCTAATGTGTTTAACTGTGTAGCTGAATTGACAGCATTCCAAGTTTGTTTTTCTGTACCAGACCAAAATTCAAAATCATAGCGTGCATTAACCACTCCGTTACTATCATTTTTAGTAGTTTCAAATGCTGACTGATACGGTATAAATTTTTGATAAGTGTCGGCATTAATAATATTACCATCGAAGTAATCAGATGTATTTGTAGATTTAACCCAATTAATATCAATTATGTGATCTACTATATTACCCTGATCTTTTTGGGTTAATCCGCGGCCTTTATTATATTTCGAAGGCTCTATATAATGATATACTGCACCGTTTTGTACCTGACTTGTGTTAACAGTATAAGTTATATTTTTTGTAATGTAAGTAGATGCACCTAAATTACTTGGGATAAAATATCCGCCAAGCTCACCGCTTGTTTTTAAATTGCTATCTACTTGTGGAACAGTAGCTACAGAAGGATAATACCTATTTGTTAAATTAGCATATGGGGCAAAGGCTTGTACGCTTGCCGACACTACACCACTATTAGTACCAGATAATATATATTCGTTATTAGCTAAATACTTCTCTGATAATGTATTTAGATAAGAATATATTTGATTTTCTGTAGTAGCACTATCTACAACTGTAATACCGTTGGCCATTAATGATTAATACTTATCAATAGTATATTAACTGCCAATTAAACTTTTAAATTAACAACCACATGCTGCCGGTACATATGTTACACTGTTTGTTGTGTACCAACCATCATAACTCGTAGTTGATGAACCGTGCCAATCAGATGCATAGGCAGCAAAGTTAACATTAGCGTTTGCATATAATCCGCATAATACACCGCAATACGTAGTGTCGCTATACGAAGCATAAGGGCTAAAATTCTTATTAAAGAAGCTGTTATACGTACCAGCCGTACCATAATAACTGTAGTACATTTGTTCATCAGCTAAACCAGAAGAGCCTGTCCACCCGTTAGTACCAAGATAAGCGGTTGAACTGACCTGTACACCAAAGAACGCGTATCCATTTGGATAACCATTATAAACATAACTAATACCCGTAGAAGGAGCTGCTGGTGGTACCGGTACTGGTGTAGGAGTAGGTGTCGGGGTAGGCGTTGGTGGTACCGGTGTTGGTGTAGGAGTAGGTGTCGGGGTAGGATTATAATAACCACACAAACCGTTTACATAGCTTGGTGTACCGTTATACGTACCACAAGAACCGTTATTATATATTACATAGTACTGCTGCCCCACACAACCTGAACCATATACTGTACCGTTAGCAGGGCATGGTGTAGGAGTAGGTGTTGGAGTTGCAGTTGGATTAGGTGTAGGCGTTAAAGTGGGGGTCGGGGTAGGAGTTGGTGTACGAGTGGGGGTTACTGTTGGTGTAACTGTCGGGGTAGGAGTTATAGTGGGTGTAACTGTTGGTGTTGGTGTAATTGTTGGAGTAGGAGTTGGAGTAGGTGGTACTGGAGTCACGGTAGGGGTGACTGTTGGTGTTGGTGTAATTGTTAGAGTAGGAGTTGGAGTAGGTGGTACTGGTGTTAACGTAGGTGTAACAGTTGGTGTTGGTGTAATCGTTGGTGTCGGGGTAGGAGTTGGTGGTACCGGTGTTAGCGTAGGTGTAACCGTCGGGGTAGGAGTTATGGTAGGTGTCGGAGTAGGAGTAGGTGGTACTGGTGTTGGAGTGGGAGTGAGCGTAGGTGTAACTGTTGGAGTAGGCGTCGGTGTTGGCGACGGACTAAACATAAAAAACGGCTGTATTACGCTCATTCTTTTATTAAGTTACACCTGGTCCAGATATCACAAATGTATTACCACCTACACATAGCACTGTACATATACCGTATTGTGCTAATGTACGATTACCTGTACTTGAAGTACCTGCCCATCTTAAGGTAACAGATGTGCCTTGAGTAATAGTTTGATTACTACCACTATTATTATATATAGTAATTACATTACCATCAGAGAATATACTTGCTGGTATAGTAACACCACCTGTAGTAATATTAATATATTTACCGTTATCGGTAAGCTGTAGTGTGTAGCTTGTTGACTGACTGTTAGAAGGTATTGAGTTTGTACCGCTATAACCTGAAATACCAGAGATACCTGAGTAACCACTTATACCAGAAAAACCAGATATACCGCTATAACCACTGTTACCAGAGTAACCTGAATAACCAGAAATGCCTGAATAGCCAGACCAACCAGAGATACCTGAGTAACCACTGATGCCGGAGTAACCGCTATAACCCGAAATACCGGAATAACCGCTTATACCACTATAACCTGAAATACCGGAATAGCCACTATAACCAGAGATACCTGAGTAACCACTTATACCAGAAAAACCAGATATACCGCTGTAACCACTATAACCAGAGTAACCTGAATAACCAGAAATGCCTGAATAACCAGAAATGCCTGAATAGCCAGAATAACCAGATACACCTGTACCTGAATAACCAGAGTAACCACTTATACCCGAACCTGAATAACCAGATGTACCGCTGTAACCACTATAACCAGATGTGCCTGTTGCACCACCTTTACCAGCCACTTCTATTTCAAACCAAGGATCATCATTACCGGTAAAGTCTGTATTAGAGTTTACTCCGATAGTACCACCGTTAAAGCTTGTTAATTGCAACGCAACTTGTGTATTTACACCCGGTGTGATTGTTGCTTGAGCTATACCACCAAAAGCTGCAAAACCGGCTGCATCAGAAGCACTGTATACATCAGCAACACTACCTATAGCTGTAGAAGCTGTTACATTGTACCAACCGAAACCTGGTCGGCTGGTACCACCGGAAGCAGAAAGTGAAGGGACTTGAGCTTTTAATGAATATGTATAACCAGCAGATAAAGTAATAACACCGGTTGATGTATTGAGTGTAATAGCACCTAAACCAAGATCGGTATCAGCTGAATTAAATTTTAATGTTTGCCCGATTGCTGTAAAGCCTTGACCGGTTGTTTTACTACCTCTAAAATAAGGTACAGGAGAAGCATTACCTGCAGGACCGCTATAACCGGAAGTACCTGAAAAACCACTTGTACCGCTATAACCAGAAGCACCAGAAACACCAGAACCTGAATAACCAGAGATACCAGAGTAACCTGACGTACCAGAATAACCAGAAGCAGATGCAGCACCTGTTGCACCGCTTATACCGGAATAACCAGAATAACCAGAGATACCAGAACCACTGTAACCAGATGTACCACTAACACCAGAATAACCTGATATACCTATACCACTATAGCCGGACCAACCTGATGTACCGCTAAAGCCGGAAACGCCACTAAAACCTGATTGACCGGTAATATTCGATAAAAGATACCAAGTACCTGTACCAGCACCGTATTTCCAGACTGTATTATCTACATTCTGGAAATACATATCCATATCTTGCAGGCCTGGAATAGTATTTAGCGGGTTAGTATTACCTGTATACCACACTGTGCCTCTTGTACCTGATGTGCCAGATATACCTGAATAACCTGATACACCACTAAACCCTGACACACCACTATAACCAGATATACCTAACGTACCCGAATACCCTGACACACCACTAAAACCCGAAGTACCACTAAAGCCTGATGTTCCAGAGTAACCAGAATAACCAGAGGTACCAATACCACTAAAACCGCTTATACCGCTAAAACCTGATGTACCACTAAAACCTGATATACCAGAAAAACCAGAAGTACCAGATCCTGAATAACCGCTAAAACCTGATGCACCAGAAAAACCAGAAGTACCAGAGAAACCAGAATAACCTGACGCACCTGACATACCAGAGAAACCAGATAAGCCGCTTGCTCCTGAAAAACCGCTTATACCAGACCATCCAGATATACCCGAGCCACTATAACCGCTTGTACCTGAGTAACCAGAATAACCTGACCAACCAGAAATACCGGACCACCCGCTATGGCCACTACGACCCCCTATACCTGAATAACCACTAAACCCAGATAAACCAATTTCTCCGGAATAACCTGACACACCACTACCGCTAAAACCACTTACACCAGAATAACCAGATATACCACTGTAACCAGAACGTCCAGAAATACCACTATAACCAGAAGAGCCTATCGCACCACTAAATCCAGATATACCAGAATAACCTGAAGCACCAGAGTAACCACTTGTACCTTGAGAGCCACTATAACCGGAATAACCAGAAGAGGCAGCTGCACCTGCTTGACCACTATAACCTGAAATACCGGAACCGGAGTAACCACTATAACCAGACCAGCCTGATATAGTTGCTCCGGAATAACCTGAAGCACCATTAGCACCAGAATAGCCTGAATAACCGCTATAACCAGAAGCATTACCACTATAACCAGAAATACCGCTATAGCCAGAAGTACCAAGCCCCCCGGCTTGATTTACCATATTTGTGTTAACTTTAATTATAGACATATTAGTAACGTATTACAATTAATAATGTATTACCTGCAGGGGGTGGTTCACTGAATGTAATTGTTTGGTTGGTTAAACTAATAGTATAAGAACTATCAGGTGTTTGTGTAACACCATCTACAGTGACCTGATAGTCACTTGCACGGGAAGAGGTAATACCGTTTAAAGTGTACGTTGTAGTAACACCATCTGATATAAAAGTCCAATATGTTGGTAGCGTTGTTGCCATTGAAAGTGAATTTGCTTGTGCAGCTGCAGCTACAACCTGTGCAATCAAATACTCTTCTGGAATACTATAAACACCAGCATTATAAAGAGCTTCTGAAGTACCGGATGTAACTGTAGTATAAGTATTTATCGATACAGATGGGTCTCTATCAAAGTAATTCGAGGTATCATATAGTTCTTGTACCTCTACTCTAAAATTACTTGATACACTATTTAATTGAGGTAAAGAGCTTAAAATATCCGGACTGGTAATAGTAAAACTGGTTGTTATAATACCATCTGGTGTAGTTTTTTGTGTAAAGGCTGTTAGTATGTAGTTATAAAACATACGTTCTAACGAAATACTTGTACCCGTTAAATTGCTTTTAAGTTTAGTATAAACTACATGATTGCGTTTATTAGAAAGATATACAGCAATATCTTTTAACCTGCGTGCATAACCTACTATAGTTGCTTGTAAACTTAAATCGTTGCCTGTATCTACATTTTTAAAAAAATACTCTTCTTGTTTATTGCGGGCGGTAATACCTAATGTTTCTAAAAAGTTTACATAGTACTGTTTAACAAAGTCGACAGACACTGCATTAGAAAGACCTTTATTAACGTACCACCCTGTAACATAAGCATTGTATTGATTATAAGCATCACTCGGTGAAACACTACTATTACGTGCTAACCAATCTTGATAAGAATATGGTTGAGTAGAATCTCCACCACTTAATACTGTAGTAGAATTTGTTAAAGTGTTTATTGTATTAAAAACAGGCATATTATTAATTTATTAATCCCAATCCTTTATGTATATAGTAGTTAAATATGTTTTCTAAGATGCCTTCGTCTTTTACCCAATCTGCATGATTCGCACCAGACAGTACTGAAAGCGTCGTGTAAGGATCAGACCAATTCACTAAACCTTCTACCTGTTGTCCATTAACTGTAGAATTATATACAAAAAACCGGTAATTGTATTGAACGGGTGTTTTTAATCCCCAACCGAAAAACCCGCTTAGTGGGTATGTTGTTAGCGGGAAAGCTAACGAACTTGCTGGAGCAAAATAATTTTGTAACCCACGAGCGGTAATAGAAGCATAAGAAGTAATTTTAGGTACTTCTAATAACTCAAAATACTGAGAATTAAATAAATCGTTAGCCACTATTAACTGGCCTGCAGACACTGTAGTGTTTCTAATGTTATACTCTGTTAATATACCGCCTAAGTTTACTAACCCACCGCTTAGAGAAAAGTTACGTGCATCTTGATTGTTAGCGCCCCACACCACACTCTGTTGTGTAGAATATAAGTCAACCACTCTACTCAAACCTGGTGGTATGTTGTATCCGTAATTGTAATTGTCTAATGCAGTGCTTAGGGATTGTGCAAGAGAATAAAATGCATTAACATTAGCTGTAGAAGGATCGGAAATGTTTGAAACAAAATTACTAATTTTTTCATATACAACACCACCATATGTATCGTCATTGGTAGCACTTGTACCTGCAGCTGCTGTTAAGTATTTAAATAGGTTAGTGTTTTGAGCTATAGTGGGCTGTAGAGCATATGTTTGTAGCTGTGCACCAAAATCAAAACCACCGCCAAACTTACGAGTGAAATATGTTGAGTTAAAGTCTATAGAATTGAATACGCTACTTGCACCGTTAATTGTTTTATCATTAATAGTAATTGACGGTATTGGTATTCGAGTAGGGTTATAACCAGCCGAAAGACTCGGTACTAAATCATTAACATATATAATGGAAGATGTACCATTTAATACAGCTCCACCAGTAAAGTAAGGCGTAAATGTGTTTATACTATAACCGCCTGTGTCTCTGCCTAAACTATCCCGACGTACAAAGCCTACATTAGAAAGAGTACCTGTTACAGGGTTAGTACTCATATTAAATATAACGTTGTTTTGTACACCTGAATACGCTGAAGCCTGTACATACAAATTAGTAAGACCACGGGTAATAGGGTAGTTTAATAAAGGTACGTCTGAGAGGAATGAAGTAGTTGATAATACAGGGCTGTTAATTGAAACAACAAATCTACTCTCTACTCCAGGCCAGTATACATTATTAAATGGTAAACTACCATTAAGTGTAAAGTCTAAATGATCTGGTACAAAACTTTGTGTGTAGTAGTATGACGATAAACTAACTAAAGAATTTGAATATGAAGGTGTAGATTCGAATACGTTTTCTACATCTGAAGTATCTAATGTAACCCATAATGTAGTTGGGTGAGCAGATAGAGTGACTCCATTAGTTACCATCGAAGGAATATCATCTACATAGAATATATCAAATGTACCAGACAACCCAACTAAAGTACCTGTAGAAGAAAGATGTCCTTGAGAGTCTATTATTACCGGTACACTACTAACTGGATTATATTTGGTTAGTACAGTTTCATCAGCTAAGTTAGTAGCAGAGGCTGAAGTAAATCTCCAACTTGGACGTAAAGTAGATATCTGACTTGTAGGTATTTCTGTATAAGGTTGAGAAAGGGAATTATCAGAATAAAAAGAAAAATTTAGTGTACTATTATCTAATATGCTTGTTTGATAATTTACAGTAAGGGGTATAGGCCCACGATCTACAGTGCCTGAATAACAAGATTGATAACCATGGAAACATCCCCCAGATTTATATTGCGTACCGCTTAGATCTGGCCACGTACTATAATCCCATACTAAATTATCTTGTATAAAGTTATTAGCAGTAACTGTCACTGAATACGTCTGACGCACTATAGGTGTTGTATCATTATTAAATACACCAAGTTTAACTTCGTAAACCCCTGGCCAACTGTATATATGTGTTGGATTAAAATCTGTACTGGATGTGCCGTCACCAAACCACCAAATTAAATTATAATCCGTAGTAATTGCTGCTTGAGTAACACCAGGTTGTGCAGATAGTGCACATGTAAACGGGGTAGCTAAAGTAAAGCCGCTAAGAGGGGCAGCTGTAAGCCCACTCACCGTTATTCCATAAAATGCACTTAAAGGTGTTAGGGCCATATTAGAAGTTTACTATCGCGGCATTTTGTGATGCTTGTTGTTGTATTACCACACGCGAAAGTAATTCAGTAATATCACTCAAATACACTGCCTGAAATGGTAATACTGTTAATGGTTTAGAAGTAAAGCTTATATCATTATCTGGGTAAGAAGGATTGTATACTATAAAGGAAACACCATTAACTGTTTCCGTATCATTTACTGTGGATACAGACTGTACATCTGGTAGTGCTAATATATCACCAGTAATAGAGGTGACATCAATAGTAGCGCCTAACTTTGAATTTGCTGGGTTAAAATAATTTGTAAATATAGCCTGTATATTGCTTTGTATTACGCTTGGAGGTGTTTGTGCACCTCTTTGCAATGTAACTACTAAGCTCGAATTTGCAATATCATTTGTAGAAACTTCATTACCAATACCTGTACCTACTGTTACAGCTAAATACACCGGATCCATTACAATTACTTCAGATGTAAGAGTCTTTTTATCTTTAATAGTAGATGTGATTAATTGTTTTTGAGCGGGTGTTAAATAGTTTATATAATTGTTAGTTAACAATGTAGTAGCTTTAGGTAACACGTAAACGTATACATTATTAAAGTTACTTGCGTCAGCAAACGCCATTTGATTGTATAGCACTCTGTAATCTACACCCGGGTTGGTTAACCCTATATTGTAAAGATACTGTAAATGACTATTAACATAATCATTATTGCTTAAAATCGCAACATCATTAATAATGTTTGCAAAGTTATTAGTAATAAAAGATTTGTAATCAGCAGTTGTAACTACTCTATACTGAGATCTAAATGTAGCAGGAGCGTTTGCACGTATACTATCTACACTTTCTATGTCTGTAAATGTTGTTGATATGTTTGTATTATCAAACTGTAAATTTAATATGTTTACATCATCTAACAGTACTAAATCGCTACTTGTAACATCAGGCTGTACAACTGAAAATTGTTGAGTTGTATAAACAGCAGCATTTTGACCGGTTATGGCTCCGGTACCAACTTGACCGTTTGCGCCAGCAGATTGTAAGTAGTATATAGCCACTACATCACCTGCATTTAATTGTAAACCATTAATATTATCTCCGAACTTAAATTCGTAATTCTTATTGCTGTTTAATCTCCCTTCATAAACAGTATCTGTAGCATTTTGTAAATATAGGCTTTCTGTTTTCTTCCATTGTGTCCATTTACCTGTGTAAACGTTTTTAACATAAACATCAATATTGAAATGATCAACAATAACGTTAGTACCAGGAACCAAATACACAGCTTCATTTGCTTCACCACGGGCAGTGTAAAGAGGGTACTCTATATAGCTACCTTGATATAAAAGATATTGATTGCTTATAGTTGTCAAGTTTTCAGTACCTGTAATAGTCTTAGTGAACGTTACGTCTTGGTTAAAAGAATATGAATTGTTACCAGCCCTTATAAACGTATAACGAGGTATTGTGTAGTAGCCTGGTGCTAAATCAGAAGTAGCAGAAATTGAAAACGATAAAGTAGATGTTTGCGCTCCAACAGGGGCATAATTTAAGATCTTTACGATCTTGTTCATGTTTTCATAAAGCTGTGCTTCACTAAATGAAGATTCTGTAGCTGTTTGATTTTGATAGTAAAGTAGTACGTGGAAGGCATAAGCTATAATATTGTTTATAGCAGTAATATTAGAACCTTCGTAATTTTGATCAGTAAAAATACCGCTCTGATTCAAACGATTAGTAATAAACGACTTCAACGATAGTGCATCAAACGCAACGTATTCGTTTGGCGATATATTTAAACTTTGATTATCAGAGGCTGTATTCATTTTATGTTAGTAAAGAAAATCCATTTTTCGTTAATACACCAGGTAAATTAATTTGAGCGTTTAACGATGGGATTACGATACTTAATGTAATAGTAAAGGTTTGCTCGTCTGTATTAACTTTTATATCCATATTTTTAACCGCTACTCTTGGTTCAAAAACGGTAACGTTCTCCATAATAGTTTTACCTATCAAGTAAGCGGTCGTATCCGTAGCTGGTTGAAAAACAAATTGAACTAAATTTAATCCATACTCTGGATTTAATAAATCCTGGCCAGGCATGGTATTAAACAGGTTTATTAACGAATTAACTATAGCACTACCATCATAATCTAAAGCTACATCTTTTTGTATCGGATTGTTAAAATCTAAATGAACATCAGAAAAAGTATAGTTATTTGTAGTAACTACCTTTTGTAGACCGTTAAAACTGATCGATGGCATGTAATTACTTAGGAATAGAGTATAAAAACATAAGTAATAATATACATTTTATGAAGAACAGTAAGTTTATCCCTCTCTATGAAACTATCTATAACCGCTACAAACAAGGTGCTGGTTTTTTAGAGGGTGACGTAGTAAAGCTTAAATCCGATTTCAAATCCTTAGATTGTTATAAAAATCTAAGCGATTCAGCTAAAGCACACTTAGAGGGTGCAGAAAAATCTGGCTACAATTTACGTGTGGGTCGTTTACACACACCTAACAATCAATACGGTTCTTTAGGGCATCTCAACCTACCTGCTACACATGCTGATCTTTATCAAGAAAAATCACCAGGTAACTTTGGTGGTTTAGTTACAGTTCCAATTGAGCTACTTGAAGTAATTGACACTGGTGTCAATCTTGCTCCTGTTTCCAATAATAATAAACGTCCAAGCGGACAATATCAAAAAGCTGGTAAATGGAAATCTAACCCAGACACAGAAGAAACGAAAGAACAAAATCATTTGGGTCACGAAGAAAATTGGGTTAAAAAAGGCGATTACGATTTAGCAGTAAAGAATAAAAAACCTGCTGTTGGTGCAAATGAGTACGATGACACAAAGCCATCTACAAAATATCAACCATTACCAAAGAACAAATTAAAACCAAAAACATTAAAAGAATCAGAAGAAGCTTTAAATAATCTTTATATACACATTTTACGTGAAGATAATGCTGAAGACGAACGCACAGAAGAAGACTCAACTCCAGTAGAAGAAAATGTTTGCCCTATTTGCGGTATGGATGTATGTCAGTGCAAAAAGGAAGAAGAAGAATCAGCTATGGTAGCTGGTGATATGGAAGCACCATGCCCTAAGTGCCATACCAATCCTTGTACTTGTTTAGAAGAAGAGGAAGAAGTTTACGACGAATCAGATCTCAAGCACCATGTTAAAGATGAATGCTGGAACATGGAAGATGATAGATTAGTTGATGAGTGCTGGGGTGAAGATGGCTCCGTTAAAGAAGAATGCTGGAGAATGGAAGAAGATGCAGCAATGCCAACTAACGATCCAGTAGCTCAAGATAACAACGCTAAAGACCCAGAACAAACTTCTGCTTTATAATTGACTTAAAGCAATAAGACAGCTAAAAAAATTGATTTCTTGATCCATTACTAAAGCTGATCGATACAGATATTCAGAGACTTGCAGCAATGCAAGTCTTTTTTTATCCTCCTTCATTGAGCTTCTATAAACAGAATTAAACAAATCTTTCATTAACTTTGGGTAATCATTACCAAAGGATTGTTCTGATTCTATAACGAACTTACGTATAGACATTAAATCTTCTTTATCTTCAATTTTACTAAGGATATCTTGGGCGAATCCCTCGTTATTAATAACGTCTTGTATAACGAGCTTATTATCAATAACGCTGCGTTGTATGTAGTTAATAATTCTACGTAAATCCGGATAGTAATAACGAATAACTTCTTTGATACGTTCTACTTGACCAGCTTCAATAGCTATTTTTTCTTGCTGTAGTATATACTTTATTCGTTTAGCATATTCTCCAATAGGAGGAGTAAAATCAGTGAAAACTTGACATCGAGACTGAATCGGTTGGATAATACGATGTAAATAGTTGCCAGTGAGGATAAAACGGGTATTACCAGCATACTCTTCCATAACATTACGCAGAGCTCTTTGACCGGCATCAGTAAAGTTATCAAACTCGTCCAGAAAGATAATCTTAATTTTGCCATCCAGGCTCTTAGTTTGAGCAAACGAAAGAATAGAGGATCTGACTTCGTCGATACCGTTCTTTTCGCTCGCGTTAATGTAGAGGTACTGTGCATCGAGTAATTCATTTATAATAACTTTAGCTAATGTAGTTTTACCGGTACCCGGGTTACCTACAAGTAATAGGTTAGGTATTTCTTCTTTTCGTTTACATTCTTCTACAAATGCACGTAAAGACTCAGATAGAACCATATCGGCTAATTTAGTTGGCCGGTATGCTTCTACCCATATATTCATTAACTGTTCGTTAATTGTCATTATTTCTTTTTAGGTTTAACCGAAAAACCACCATCTGGATCTGGTACTATTTCAACTTCAGTAGGTTGTACACCGCCTCTTTTTTTGTTATACACATCTGATGCATCAGCAGGTTTATCAGATGAACCAAAGCCTTTCTCTCCACGCTTTGTTTCAGTTACTTGATCAGCCCATTCAATATCAGCCTGAATAAGAGGATATACAATTAATTGAGCTATTTTATCACCAGCAATAAACGTTTGAGGTACATCGCTAAAATTATATAGTTTAATACCCATATCCCCCCTATAAGGGTTATCAATAATACCGAAATGGGGGAATATACTCTTTTTAAAACCTACACCAGAACGACCCTCTACTCGAATCCAGTAACCAGGTGTAATATAAGCGAGCTTAAGTCCTACAGGTGCTACAGCCCAACCTTTAGCTGGTATTACTACAGTATCTGTACAAGTAAGATCTAAACCAGAATCGCCTGTATAAGGATCGGAATGATTAAACGAAGGTAGCACAGCATTGTCAGCTGTTTTTACGAATTTAATATTAACTGGGAATGACATAATGAATGAGTATATATGTTAAGCTTGATAACTCAACTGCTTTCCTAAGTATTATTAATGAATCCTTCGTTACCGGATAACACTCCAGCTGATAACCAACAAATTATAAATCAAATAGATGATTTTATTGCAGGTTTGAGTCCGGCTGCAAAAGAAACAATGGATACAAAGGTACCCGAAACAATTGTTCCAGTTGTTCCCAATACACCAGAAGAGATGCAAACGTTTGTATTAAAGCATTCAGCTGAATTGGTAGAAAATAGTGTTAAAAGTATAATGGAATTACAAAAATTAACAGTAGCTACCGGTGATCCTGAAATGATGGCCGGGTTAGCAAGCTTAATTGCTGCAAGTACTGGTGCAATTGAAACTGTTAATAAAATGAATTTACAGCATAAAAAGTCAGAGGCAAATAAAGAACTTAAGAAACTTGAAATCGAGGGTAAGAAAGAGATACAACGTCTTAAGAACGATGGTTATCTTAACTTACCTCAGGGTAATACTAACATATTAGTGGCTACCCGTGAAGAGATTATAGCTCAACTAACCGGTAAAGCCAAAGAAAAGGCAGCTAATAATGTTGTAGAACTTACGAGCTCGGAGGTTGTGTCGGCTGCTGAGGTGAAATAGTCTGTACCTGTATTACTGTTGGATTAGTAGTGTTAATTTTCTTTTTCTTAAAAATTTCAACAAGTACAAATATTACAATTACCCCACCCAGTATTGTACCCACTACCCACATCGGTATAGTGGCGGCCGTATAAGCTAAGCCTAAAGAAGCTATACACCCTATACCCATTGTAATGTTTTTTAACAATACAGCAAGCACGAGGAACAATATACCAACACCAAGTAATGCCTTTACTATCAAGCCAACCATCTCCGCTTTTTGATTGGCTTTAGCAATAGCTAATTGATCATTAGCCTCTTTCTTTAAACGTGCAATTTCAGCGTCTTTTTCAGCTTGTATCTTGTTAATAGTAACTTGTTGAGCTTCTCTTAATTGTTGTTTTTCTTTTTCTTTTTGAGCTATTAAAGCCTCTGCGTTGTCTAATTGAGATTTTTGAGATATTGCTAACTCTACCTGAGCGTTATACTTGAGGTATAATTGATCTATAGTTTTTGTTTTTTCGTCATCTACTTCTTTAGCTATAGCGGTTTTTTGCTCCGGAGTAGTTTTATCTGTACGGTTCATTATTTCTTTTGAACGTAAGTGAGCTATAAGCGTGTTAATATCTTGTTTCTTTTTTTCCTGCGTAACAATATAAATTCCGTAGTTTAACTCTCCTATTTTTGCAAAATTAGCATCGTCTAACTTTTCTCTATCATCATATGCTTTTTGTAAGCCGTCTCTAAACTTAGCATATTGGAGTTCCATTTCTTTACGAGCTGCTTCAACTTTAGTGTTTGCTTCAGCTGCTGCATCTACCTGTTTTTTAGTGTCTTCAGCTTTAACTACTACAGCTGCAGACGTAGTAGTGTCTACTTTGGGTGTGTTGAACTTAGGTAAGCTTAAACACCCGGACAAAAATAAAGACACTAATACTATTAAATACTTTTTCATATTAATACTTACAATAAAAAAGGGGAGAGATTTCTCTCTCCCTGTACACCTTGCAAGTTATTAATCTATATCAATAACTTTCTTGCCACCGGCGTCTGCCTTATTCTTTGGAAAGGTTAAGGTTAGCACACCGTCGTTTTGCGAGGCTTTAGCCTTATCGATATTAAACGTGCTTGCAACGGTAAAGCTACGACTAAAGGTCTCTTCTTGGGTACCACCTTTGTGAATAACCTTACGAGTTCCCTCTATCGTTACTACTCTACCCTCTACTGTAACGTTTGTTTTATCTTTAGGCACACCGGGAAGATCCACCTCTACAGTGAGTTCGTCCCCTTCTTTAAAACGTACAGTGTCTCCTGTACGTGTAACGTCACCCCAAAAGAAAGGGTGATCGAATGGATCCCTGTTGAATAATTGTTCAACGAGAGATGTTGGTCTGTATATGCTATTATTATTGTAGTTAGTTAGTTTCATAGCAATAATAATTATTATATAGAAAATAAAAGTTTCAATAATTTATACATATTAATTATATAAATTATTATTAAATAAGAACTTATAAATTATTTTTTTATATGTCTTCGTTACGGTTTTTAAAGTAGTCTTTTACGGCTAACGCAAACTCTGGTGCATCTTTTATTACTAATAAGCCATTTTCTAAGAACAAATTATTTTTAAAATTGAAATTATGTTTTTGTACTAAAGAATGTCTTATATCATAGCCGCGATTTTTTCTGGAACCATGATATTCATGATACACACTACCTTTAATGTAGCCGGTATTATTACCGATATAACGATAAAATTGCTCTACCCATTCCTGATAACCATCGAAATACTGTTCTTTATAAAGACGAGCTTTATGATTAAAAACAGCACTAATAATTGCAATATCTCCGCTACCTAAAAGAAAATACGGAAACAGTTTAATGTTTTCTTTCCATAATGACCTGTTTACTGCAAACGCAAAACCTACATGATATACCATTTTATAAAAAGGTATACATAGTGTGTTGTTAATTAATTTTTTTTCTTTTTTAAGTTCTGGTGTAAGTTCAAGAATCGGAGGCTCGGGTATATAGTCTACCGGTTTTACAACTTCCATAACATTCATATTAGCAAAATTATCAACCCAACAAGAAAGTTTTTTATGCTTTAAATGCTGTAATGTTACATTATTAGCTGATAAAAATGCATATGCATGGCGCTCTATATTACCTTTTATATCTGTTAAATAGCACTGTTCAAATAGCTGTATTAGCTTGTGTTTGTCTAATGCTTCAGAAGCTTCATCATACCAGTTTAAATTAGTAAAATTTAAGTCGTGATCTATCCATGCTATCTTAGTATATTTTTCAGGTACTATTGTTTCTGCTAAATTTAGTAAAGCTTCTTTTTGCCAACAAATGTTATTATCTTCTGCTTTTAAATGTACCCAGTTTTTATTATCTTTTGTAACAAAATTACCGTCAAGTGATGCTTCTGCTCCGTAAACAGGTATATCCACAGCATCCATTTGCCTTAAAAACCCATTTAAATTATATTTTGGTCTGTTGTAGTTAAACCAGTTAAAATGACAGGTTATAACTGCTAAATCTGATTTAACATGCATACATAGATAGTATACTACCTTCTAAAATAATCAATAATTTTTTGAATATCAGGTCTGCAAAGCTCGCACTGATTTGCACAGCTACAATACTCTTGTAGCTGCTCTACAGTTTTTACATCTTCGTGTTTATCAACGAGATGGATAATTTCTCTATAAGAAATATTATTACAAGTACAATGGGTGTCGGTTAATTCGAGACTCATTACGATTCACAACTTGCACAAGACAAGATTGAACGCGCAAGCTCCTGTGCGGGGTTAGCTGAGCGTTGATAGTAAAGACTCTTAATACCGTTCTCCCAAGCAAATACTATTAACTCGTTAACGTCTTTTGGTTTGGTGCTGGGTGGAATCATTAAGTTTAATGATTGACCTTGATCAATATACTTTTGACGTGCAGCAGCCTGGATCACTATTTCCTTTTGGCTAATTTCACCGAAAGTCTTAAACACAGCTTTTTCTTCTGGTGTAAGAAATTCAAGATGTTGCACAGAACCACCTTTTACGAGAATAGACTTCCAAACACCTTCAGTGTTTTTCTTCTTTGTTTCAAGTAAAGCTTCAAGGTAAGGGTTCTTATACGTAAACTTACCTTTAGCTAAGTCTTTTACAAAGTAGTTAGAGTTTAGAGGTTCTACTGAAGGAGATGCTTGACCGAGAATAAATGAACTGGAAGTAGTAGGTGCTACAGCAAGTGTAGTCACGTTACGGCGGCCATAACCTTTAAGTAAAGGTGGTTCACCGTATTCTACAGCCATTTGCGCGGTAGCAGCATCTGCTTTCTTACGAACAAAGCTCCATATTTGAGTGTTAAGTAGCTTTGCTTCCATTGTCTCAAACCCAATCATCTTAGACTGAAGATATGTGTGCCAACCAAGAGCACCAATACCAAGAGCTCGCTGATTAATAGCGAAGTTTCTTGGGTGTACCATAAACTTCATTTTTTCAGTCTTATTAATGAACTCAGTCATTACAGCATCAAGGAAGTATACTAATGTTTCTACTGCATCAGTGTTCTTCCAGTTGTCCCATTGCTCAAAGTTAAGAGAAGACAAATCACAAACGAACGATTCTTCATTATCGTTTGATAACATAATCTCCGTACAGAGATTACTTTGGTTAATCTTAATGTTCTTGTCTTTATATACCTGTGGTGCTTGATTATTAGCATTATCAGTAAAGAAGATATAAGGATAACCAGACTCGAAACGCTTTTTAATAACTAAACCCCAGATACGACGCTTTTCTTTATCACCATCAAGCATAGACTTCAACCATTCATCGGTTACACAAACACCGATAGAAAGATTTTGTATGTCGTCTCCATCACTTCTAATCTTTAAGAACTCTTCAATATCCTTATGATCGATAGGTAGGTACGCAGCAAATGAACCTCTACGCACGTTACCTTGCGAAATATAATCTGTTAGTGTTTCAAATACAGTTAACTGATGATGTACCCCGGTAGACTCGCCACCGGACGAGATAGGTGCACCACGAGGACGTATTTTACCGAAGTAAGCAGATGTACCACCGCCGGCTTTTGACATAGTACCTATTTCTGAAATCTTATACAGAATAGCGTCCATATCATCGTCAATGTATGAACCGAAGCAAGAGATAGGTAGACCGCGGTTACGGCCAAAGTTTGACCAAATAGGAGAAGCCAAGGAATAGAAGCCTTGGTGCATATAGTCTTCAAACTTATCTGCAAAGCCTTTCAGTTTAAGATAGTCTTCAGCTGTTTCAGCTATATCTCTTATACGCTTTTCGGCAGTTTCTCCGTCCAGGAGATAACCACGTTCAAGGAACTTGCGGGAGTCGCTATTCAGCCAGTAAATGTTCTTGTTACTCATTTTTATATATTATACTATACTTTTTATTAAAATAAATCGTCTTCTGAAAAGCTTTGTGACTTTTTAGAATACTCTACAGGACGAGAGTGGAAGAAGTCGGTCATATTATTACCGAGTAATTCTTCGTTAAACCAAGAAGTATCTTTGAGAAGCTTAGAATCCGTTTCAAATACTTCTGGAAAACCAATACCCTTGAGAGATTCGTTAATACGGTCTTTAACAAACTCTTTAAGATGAGCTGCAGTTAATCCGTCTTCATTAATGCCGTTAACCATCCAATCGATAATCTTTGCTTCGCTTTCATATGCTTCTTTAGCTTCAGCAAGAATTCTTTCTGTAAGCTCTTCATCAAAGAGTTCTGGGTGTTCTTCTCTAATAGTGTTAATAA
>Ga0208497_1000190_pt1 | contig 33496 bp, 42 predicted proteins | sample CryBogCBE25Aug07_FD_184555 | JGI IMG/M metagenome (GOLD analysis project Ga0208497, IMG submission 184555) | Freshwater microbial communities from Crystal Bog, Wisconsin, USA - CBE25Aug07 (SPAdes) | ecosystem: Environmental > Aquatic > Freshwater > Lake | place: Crystal Bog, Wisconsin, USA...
TTGGTAAATCAAATCTATTGAAGAAGTAGAATTTTCATTAGCTTCTCGTAGAGAAAGATATTGGATAAAATATCATAATTCTTTACAAGAAGGGTATAATTCCACTTATGGTGGAGAGCTTGGTAAACAAATTAAATTATATACAGAAAGTGAATTTGAATTAGATGAAAATTTAATATCATATTCACTTTTTGAAAATTTATCTTACTTTTTTTACAACCAAAGCAAAAAACGATAGAATAAATTGCTATATAATGTATGTGGATGCCTGATGGGTCCACAAACTTTTAATCTCGCCTAACAGGAGAAACATATGACACACTTTAAATTAGATCACACATTTTCCGACCTTGCCAAGTTCGACAAGTTTTTTGTTGGCTCTGATAAGTTCCTCGCCAAGGTCCAAGAAACTGCCGATTATCTTGCCAATAATGCAGCTACTGGCTATCCCCCATTCAATTTGAAGAAGACAGACGATAACGTCTATGTGATTGAGATGGCTGTTGCTGGTTTTGGTAAACATGATATTGAGCTTACTCTACAAGAGAACAAGCTGAAAATTTCTGGACAAACCACAGTTGATACATTGATCGCTGATGGTGTTAATTCGAACTATCTCCACAAAGGTATTTCTGATCGTCCATTCCAACGTACATTCACACTTGCTGATAACGTTGTTGTAAATAATGCTAAGATGACAAATGGGCTATTAAAGATCTGGCTTGAGCATATTATCCCTGAAGATAAGAAGCCAAGAAAGATTAATATTACTGATGATGAAGTTGGTGAAGTTGAACCTGCTACACCAGAGTTTTTGGCAGAGGCAACTAAAACAGCTATTAGACGTAAGTCTGCTCTATAATTTAATATTGAAATTTATATTATGTAATGCTGGGTGGGAAACTGCCCGGCAATCATTCATTCTAAAGAGGGAACAAATATGTTCGAATTATTCAATCAATATATGGAATCTGTGAAAGATTCAATTAGATACTACAAGACAATCAACGAACTTAATAGATTGACAGATAGAGAATTGCAAGATCTGGGTTTATCTCGTTGTGATATATTTGCTGTTGCTAATCAAACATTCATTAACAAGTACACTCGATAAATATTGCGTGGCTTTCGCTAACAAATTGGAGATTATAATGGCTATTACACTCGAACAACTTTCATCATTTTTCGAAGATACTGATTCAGATGCACTTGCTGCATTTGTTGAACCACTCAATAAAGTATTCGAAGACTTCGAAATTAATACACCAAATCGCATGGCAATGTTTCTTGCACAAGTTGGACATGAGTCTGGTGGATTGACTACCTTTCACGAAAACTTAAATTACAAAGCAGCTGGTCTAGAGAAAATTTTCCCGAAGTATTTCAGAGATGTTGATGCAAATGATTATGCTCATAATCCTGAAAAGATCGCCAATCGTGTTTATGCTAATCGCATGGGCAATGGCGATGAAGATTCAGGCGATGGATATCGCTTCTGTGGTCGTGGCGCTATCCAGCTTACTGGTCGTTCAAATTACACAGCTTGCGGTAAAGATTTAGAAGTTGATCTAGAAACAAATCCGGATTATCTTACAACTCCAGAAGGTGCGCTACGTTCAGCTGCTTGGTTCTGGGATCAACATGATCTTAATGACTGTGCAGACGATGGTGATATTACAAAGTGCACGAAGAAGATTAATGGTGGTACTATTGGTCTTGAAGAACGCACTGCACTATACGAAGAAGCATTGAAGCTTTTTGCTTGACAATCGTCGAGTAGTAGGCTATAATGTTTAATGGTTGATTTATGGGGTGATTATGACGAGCTTTTATACAAATGTGCACATTCGTGGAAACAAGATTTTCCTTCGTGGTTATGAGAAGGGTCTTCGTGTAACTGAAAAGATCGACTACACCCCATACGTTTTTGTTCCAAAGGCAAATGGAACTTACCGAACACTGGAAGGTCAGCCTGTCGCCAAGATGGACTTCGAAAGCATCTCCGAAGCTCGTGACTTTGTCAAGAAGTACGAAGATGTCCGTAATATGCCCATCTATGGAATGACTACCTTCCAGTATCTTTACATCTTCGATGCATACAAGGGTGACATCGACTATGATGCGAAGATGGTAAAGATCGGCACACTTGATATTGAGTGTGCGGCAGATGAAGGGTTCCCTGACATTCAAAAGGCGGATAAGCCATTGACCGCGATAACTGTTCGTTGTCGTGGGCGCAACTATGTCTTTGGTTGTGGTGAGTTTACTACGGATGATCCGAATACATATTATATGCAGTGTGCCAATGAGGTGCAGCTGGTCCATAATTTCCTCCAGTGCTGGAAGGTTCTGGATCTTGACATTGTGACTGGTTGGAATATTGAGTTCTTCGATATTCCATATCTTGTTAACCGAATTGCAGCACTTGGTATGGATTCTAAGCGGCTGTCGCCATGGGGTGTTCTTGATGAACGCATGGTTGAGTTCCGTGGCAAGGAGAACCAGAGCTTCAGCCCTGCAGGTATTTCAGTGCTCGATTATTACCAGCTGTATCGTAAATTCAGTTTCGGTAATCAAGAAAGTTATAAACTCGACTACATTGCACAGATCGAACTTGGACAGAAGAAGCTTGACTATTCTGAGTACGGTTCTCTGCTCGAACTTTATAAGAACAATCATCAGAAGTTTATCGAGTACAACATCCTCGACTGTGTGCTCGTCGAGCGTCTGGATGATAAGCTGAAGTTCCTTGAACAGGTGATGGCGCTGGCATACGATGCCAAGGTCAACTATTCTGACACCATGACAACTGTGCGTCCATGGGACATCATCATCCATAACTATCTGCTTGATCAAGGAATTGTTATTCCTCCAATGAAGCATCAGTCGATGGACACTGCACTGGTTGGTGGATATGTCAAGGAACCAAAGCTTGGATTGAGCAAGTGGGTTGTGTCATTCGATTTGAACTCACTGTATCCACATTTGATCATGCAATATAATATCAGCCCAGAAACATTTGTTGGTAGGTCAGATAGTTTCCCATCAATTGATGATATTATTAAACATCCTGAAATGAAATATAGTAAGGCTGCGCCTGATGGTAAATCGACCTGCGCAATTGCTGCCAATGGTTGCTACTATCGTAAGGATAAGCAGGGCTTTCTTCCTGCCCTGATGGAGAAGATGTATAACGATCGTGTTGTATATAAGAAGAAAATGATTGAGGCTAAGCAAGAATTAGAATTAGTTGAAGCTGAGATGAAAAAACGTGGTATTTTTCTTACTTAGGAAACCTTTATTTTATAAATAAACATAGAAAGGAGAAATTCTATGTTTTACTGCATTTATAGAATTACAAATATTATAAATCAAAAATACTATATTGGAGCTCATAAAACATCAAATATGGAAGATAATTACTTCGGTTCTGGTGTTGGGTTAAAACGAGCTATTGAAAAATATGGTAAAGAAAATTTTACGAAAGAAATTATATGCTTTTGTGAAGATGAAAACGATATGTATTTTCGAGAAAAAGAGCTTGTCATATTAAACGAAAACAGTTATAATATGACAAAGGGAGGAAAAGGAGGTTTTTCTCATATAGATGGTTCTGGCGACAATAATGTAATGAGAAAAAGTCAGAAAGCTAGAGAAAAAGTTTCTATTGCAATGAAACGAATCAGAAACGATCCTTTTAAAAAAGAACAATTCGATTTGATTAGCAAAAAGAATTTAGAAAAAGCTGTATTGAAAAATACAGGAAAAAAGAGACCAGAGCATTCATCATTGATGAAACAAAAAGGTCAATTAAAAGAAAAATGGGCTACTGATAAAGAAAATATGAGGGATATATTATCTTCATATTTTGAAGTATTATCACCCGATAATATCAAGTACACAACAAACAGACTACAAGATTTTTGTAAAGAACATAATCTTTCATATACTACTTTATGGACAACATCTAAAACTAATAGAACTCCAAAAAAAGGAAGATCAAAAGGATGGATATGCAAAAAGATTTGAGCGCATTGAGAAAGGAGGAGCTAATAGCGCACCGTGAGCAGCTGATCAAGAACATTTCTCGCTACCATAATTTTCAAATGGCCAAGAAAATTCAATTGAACTCTGCTTATGGTGCTCTTTAGCTCGGGAACCAATACTTCCGTTGGTTTAACTTCAATCATGCTGAAGCCATTACCACTTCGGGTCAACTCTCTATTAGGTGGATCGAGAAGAAAATGAATCAATACATGAACAAGATATGTAAGACAACTGATGTTGATTACGTAATTGCTTCTGATACTGATTCTATCTATGTCACATTCGAGAAACTGATTCCAGAAACTGCTGACGAACTCAAGGCAGTTGATTTGATTAACAAGTTCTGTGAGTCAAAGATCCAGCCATATATTGATTCGTGTTATCAAGAATTGGCAGGTATGATGAATGCTTATCAGCAGAAAATGCAGATGAAGCGCGAGACTATCGCTAACAAGGGTATCTGGCGTGGTAAGAAGATGTACATCCTCAATGCTTGGAATGTTGAAGGTGTGCAGTATGATAAACCGAAGCTAAAGATGTCGGGCATTGAAGCTGTTCGTTCATCAACTCCATACGCTTGTCGTCAGAAGATCAAAGAAGGTCTGTCCATCATCATGAACGAAACGCAAGATGACTTGAAAAAGTTCATTGAGAAGTTTCGTGTTGAGTTTGCTGGATTGCCGTTCGAAGATGTTGCGTTTCCTCGTGGATTGAAAGGCATGACAAAGTATCGTGATGCTTCCAATCATTATATCAAGGGAACACCTATCCAAGTGAAAGGTGCTCTGCTGTTCAATCATCTGTTAAACAAGCACAATGTAAAATCAATTGTACCATTGTCGGATGGTGATAAGATCAAGTTCGTATATTTGAAGGTTCCTAATCCAATTGGTGATACAGTGATCGCTGCACCTGATTATCTTCCAACTGAATTTGGACTCAATAAGTACATTGACCGTGATATGCAGTTCGAGAAAAGCTTCATGGAACCAATCCGTTCTATCACAGAAGTTATCGACTGGAATGTCGAGAATAAGGCAACACTGGAGGACTTTTTCTAATGAAGAAAATCGAAGAAAACGATTTTGGGTTTACAATGCAAGATGTTGATGAAGTGTCTCCAATCACAAAGTTGAATGGACTGCGTGATATGATTATGCCACTATTGAATAATCTAAAGAAGAATCCTGAAAAGGATATGATTAATTGGCCAAATCGTACTGAAAAGATTGATGCGTTTATCAAGAAGATGGATGACTATATCAACAGTTGACTTTTATAAAGCTATGAACTATACTAAGAATATTGATAATTTGAGGAGAAATTATGTCGCTTAAAGATCGCCTTATTAAGAATAGTACCATCGAGTTGACCTCAACTCTCACTGATAGCAAAATCTTCACCAAGAAGGATATGATTCCTACCTCTGTTCCAATGATCAACGTAGCATTATCTGGTTCAGTTGATGGTGGTATCACTCCTGGACTCACAATGCTTGCTGGTCCTTCGAAGCACTTCAAGACTGGCTTCGCTCTTCTCCTTGCCTCTGCTTATTTGAAGAAGTACAAAGATGGTATTATCTTGTTTTATGATTCTGAGTTTGGTACTCCTCAGTCTTACTTTCAAACGTTTAATATTCCTTTTGATTCTGTGGTTCATACTCCCATCACTGATGTCGAGGAACTGAAGTTCGACATCATGAAGCAGATGAAGGAAATCAGCCGCGATGATCATGTGATGATTGTTATTGACTCGATTGGCAATCTTGCTTCTAAGAAGGAAGTTGATGATGCGCTCGACGGTAAGTCAGTTGCTGATATGTCTCGTGCGAAGCAGCTTAAGTCTTTGTTCCGTATGATCACGCCACATCTTTCTCTGAAAGATATTCCAATGGCTGTGATCAATCATACCTATAAGGAAATTGGTCTCTATCCCAAGGACATTGTTGGTGGTGGTACTGGTTCGTACTATGGCTCAGACAACATCTGGATCCTTGGTCGTCAACAAGAAAAAGATGCTGATGGTATCTCCGGTTATCATTTCGTAATCAACATTGAGAAGTCGCGCTATGTCAGAGAAAAGTCCAAGATTCCAATTACGGTTTCTTTCGAAGGTGGAATTAATCGGTGGTCTGGTTTGCTTGATGTTGCCCTTGATGGTGGTTTTATTGTTAAGCCTAAAAATGGCTGGTATGCTACAGTAGACAAAGAAACTGGTGAAGTTCGTCAGCCTTCTATGCGTGCTGGTGATATTGTAGACAATAAGGAATTTTGGATCAAGATGTTCAGTGAAACTGACTTTGCCAAATATATTGAAAACAAGTACAAGATGGCAATGGGCGCTATTATGGAGAGTGATGATGAATTGGAAAACGATCTCTGAATATCATAGCAATGATAAGAGTAAAAAGGCTGTACTGAACGTTGATTTGAAAGCATGTTATTATTTTATTGATTTTTACCTCAATGAGATATATACTAATTCTATATCCTATCCTGAAAAAAGTATCAGCTTTGCTCAGGAAGCAGCAGAAAACTACTGTAATGGTTTGTTAAATGTATCAAAAACAGCCTAGTTCTATCAAATATGATTATAGCACTCGACCATTGAAAGTACCAATGGTCGAGTCACCAGAAATTTATGCACGTAACGTAGAGATGGATGATTGGAAATGGCGATTGAAAATGCGATTCTTGCGAATCTGGTATACAATGAAGAATACGCTCGTAAATGCATACCCTTTCTCAAAGAAGAATATTTCGCACCGCAGAGTGAAAAAGTTGTATTCCGACTCATCAAAGAATACGTAGATAAGTACAATGCATTTCCTTCCAAGGAAGCATTGGGTATTGATCTTACACAACGGGATGGTATGGGCGATGAAATATTCAAGCAAGCGTGTTCGCTCATTAATGATTTCAAGCAAGACACCGAAACCAAAATTGATTGGCTCTTGGACCAGACAGAGAAATTCTGTCAAGACAAAGCAGTCTATAATGCGATCATGGCGTCAATCGGGATTCTTGATGACAGCACTGGGAAAACCTCAAAGGGCAGTATACCTCAAATCCTTTCGGACGCACTTGCTGTATCGTTTGACACGCACATTGGTCATGACTTCCTTGAAGATGCGGATTCACGCTATGACTTCTACCACACCAAGGAAGTTAGGCTCCCATTCGACCTTGAATATTTCAACAAAGCCACGCAAGGTGGGTTGCCTCGGAAAACGCTAAACATTGCTCTGGCAGGTACTGGCGTTGGTAAATCACTATTCATGTGTCATTGTGCAGCAGCTAATCTTGTCGGTGGCAAGAATGTGTTGTACATTACGTTGGAGATGGCGGAAGAAAAGATTGCAGAGCGTATTGACGCAAACCTGCTTGACACTCCTATTGATCAGCTAGCATTATTGCCAAAAGATATTTACGATAAAAAAGTCGCGCGTATTCGTAATAAAACTCAAGGTAAGCTAATTGTTAAGGAGTATCCTACAGCATGTGCAGGATCTGCTAACTTCCGTCATCTTCTCAACGAACTTCAACTGAAAAAGAAATTCGTACCAGATATTATTTACATCGACTATCTTAACATTTGTATGTCATCGAGGATTAAGCATGGAGCCAACGTCAATTCTTATACCCTTGTCAAAGCAATCGCAGAAGAACTACGAGGGCTTGCAGTGGAGTTCAATGTTCCTGTCGTCTCTGCGACTCAAACAACTCGAAGCGGGTATTCGAACAGCGACGTGGGACTGGAAGATACATCAGAATCCTTTGGACTCCCAGCCACAGCTGATTTTATGTTTGCACTCATCGCGACCGAAGAGTGTAATGAACTCGGTCAAATCATGGTTAAACAGCTCAAGAATCGCTATAATGATCCAGGGAGCAATACTAAGTTTATGCTTGGTGTGGATCGCAGCAAGATGCGGCTTTACGATTGTGAGCAATCCGCTCAGTCTGATCTTTTAGGAGGTCCAAAATCTAATAAATCTGTATTTGATAATAGCGATTTTGGTGACAAAGATAACGAAAGATCTAAACCAAAATCTAAATTTGATAGAAGTAAATTTCAAGGATTCAAATGAATATTGAAGACGTTGACTACGATACCAAGCTACTCGTTACTGAATGGGTGATGAAGCATATTGTCGAACACGCTCAGGAAGGCGGTTCGTACAGATACCTGATCTATAATCGTCTTCGGTTTAGTGCTGATGCATATGTTCCTCTGTGTGCAGATGGTCTTACTATTTCCAATGAGTTTGATTTAAACTTGAGGGAAAATATTCGTGAAGCTGTTGTTGAAAACGATATGAGCAAGATCAAAGATATTATTGGTCTTTGTGATGTTGAGGGTTGTAGCGACTATATTTCATCTGGATTTCCTACTGACAATGGATACCGCCGTACTTGTAGCAAGCATTATACGGAGTATAAAAAGTGAGATACTTTTGTTACAATGAAACAGGCGGCGAACGTGGTGAAACGCATATTGTTGTCACCATTTCCGAAGATGAGATTCGTGAAGATTATTGGGATCACTGGTATTTTCTGATGTGTAAGAAATTCGGTAAAGAACACGTAGATAATAACTATAATTTTCAAGATTGTCTTGAAGATTGGATTATTGTTAACTGGGCATGGGAGAGCAACTAATGAGCAAGTGTAAGATGAACTATAATCTTGTTGAAGGTAAAGATAAGTTGAATTACGATGTGCTTGAGGAGGCTACTAATCAAGTAATCGACTCATTCCCAGGTGATAAGTTTAAAGAAGCGCGAGCATTCATGCGTCATTTGAACCTTGGTGGTGGTTTTGATGGGTTCACACCAACATTTATTTTAAAAAAAGTTGCTGAACCTATCAAAATAAGCTGTGCGCATGTATAAATAATTACAAGAAATGATATGTTTTACGCTCAAACGTATGAGGCATGCGACTTTTATGGTCTAGGAATAGTTGAGAGAAAACGGTGGGGTTCCGCTCAACCATATCATTCTGCATTGGAGGGATGAGTCGAAAGGCTCATCCCTTTTTCTTTGCCTAAATATCTAATAAAATTAGGAGAGTTTTTTAGTGGCTTCCAATACAGACCAAGCTGACATTAATGAAATTTTATTAGGATATTTTCTTGCTGGAAGTAAATGGACAAGCTTGGGTAATGATGCGAAAAAACAACATGATACAAAAGCTAAATTGTTAACTGATGATGAATATAAACAACAATCTGGCAGAGCTGAAGTTATGGCGAAAGATGTTATTGTTTGGGCTAAGGCAAATGGTTATAAAGGCAGTATAACCAAAGTTTGGTGGACTGCACGTCCTGGTAGTTTATCTGAAGCTGTTGAAAGAACTGTTGATCAAAGAAAAAATCCAACAGATATTTTAATTAAATATTCTAGTGGACCAGCAAATGGGTTTCTTGGTATATCTGCAAAATCAACGAAAGGCAAAACTGACATTGGTTTCAAGAATCCTGGTCTTGGTACAGTTGAAAAAGCATTACAAATTCAATTGAAAATAATTGATGATAAAGCAATCGCAGCCGTGATTAAGAAATTTGATTTACCAGCATCAGCTGATGCAAGAAAACAGATGATTCGAAAAAATCCTCACATTCAAGCTAAAACAGAAGAAATGGGTAAGAAAGTTCTGAGCGATATTAGAGATAAATTTCTTACTAAGTTGCTTTCATTAAAACCAAAAGAATTGATGGATTATATTCTAACATATTGGGTAGATTCATCATCTGAATTGTATCCTCCTTATATCAAAGCAACAGGCATGGGTTCGAAACCACCATTCACTTCGAAAGTTGATGATCCTCTTAAGAATGATAAATTAACTTATTTGACAACAAAGAAAATAACATTGTCTAAAGTAGGTAATGAATCTATTGGTGTTAAAGCAGGAGATAAACAGATTCTGAAGATGCGAGTAAAATATGAATCTGAAAAATTAGCTAGTTCTGTTAAACTTTCTGGCGACCCTTGGTAAATATAAATAATCAAAAAAGGCATTACATGATTAACTTTAAATCTTTCATAACAGAATCACTTGACGTAGAAAAGCTCCAGCATCTTGAGCATGCAGAGGATCATCTCATTCATGGTGGTCACGAAGGTGTTGGTCATGTTGCCTCAACATTGTCAGACGTATATGATTTCCTAAACGGTAAGAAAACAAAGACTCGTATTACTACCAAGTTCGATGGTGCTCCCTCACTTGTGTTCGGTGTTAATCCAGAGAATGGTAAATTCTTTGTTGCTTCGAAGTCTGCTTTCAATAAGACACCAAAGATCAATTACACAGCCGATGATATTGAACGTAATCATGGACATGCTCCTGGATTAGTTGCGAAACTTAAGCTTGCTCTTAAAGAACTACCAAAGGTTATGCCGAAAGAAGGTGGTGTATATCAGGGCGACGTAATGTATGGAAAAGATGATGTTTCTGTTAAAGATGGTAAAGTCAATTTTACACCTAATACGATCACTTATGGCTCTAAAGAAGATTCAGCTGCTGGTCGTCGTGTTGCTGCTTCCAATTTCGGTATTGTTGTTCATACAAAATATACTGGCAAAACATTAGCTGACATGAAGGCTGGCTTTGATGTTGATCAGAGTAAATTTCAGAAAGATCCAGCTGTCAATATGATCAGCCCAGAGCTAACTGATCCTGGCAAGTTTCCTTCTATCAATAAAAAAGAATACGAAAAGAATATCGAAGATGCTACCAAGATGATGGAAGATATTCATCATGATACGCTCGATAAAGTTAAGCAACAAGATGTTCTTATTAAGACTCATATCAATCAGCACGTGCGTGCAGGAACAGCAATTACTGTTAAGAGCTACCTTAAGTTTCTCCAAGAGAAAATGGATAAGGATGTAGCCTCTGTTAAGACGGAAGCTGCTAAACAGAAAAAGCAGGAATACTATCAAGAGCGTATCGATGCTGTCAACAAAGATAAAGACGAGTTCGAAAAAGTATTCAAGATGCATGCTGCTGTTCAGAGAGCAAAAGATGCTCTTGTTAGTGGTTTGGCTAATACTCCAGGTGAATTTGAAACAACAATTGGTGGTAAGCCAACAAAGCCTGAAGGTTTCGTTGCTATTAAGAATGGTCGCCCAACAAAACTAGTTGATCGTGCTGAGTTTAGCCGATTGAATTTTGCTCAGGGTGCATTCCAGAAGGCAGCTGCAGCAGAAGAAATTGCTGGTGAGCCACCAGAAGATACTCCATTGAACCCAGCTGTATTGTCATTCGGACGCATGAATCCACCTACCTCTGGTCATGGCGTACTAGTTGGTAAGGTGCAGGAAATTGCCAAGGAACAAAAGGCAAAGCACCGTATTGTTCTCTCGCGCTCGCAGGATCCAGAGAAGAATCCACTTGCACCAGAAGAAAAGTTAAAGCATGCCAAGCGTATGTTCCAAGGCGCAAATATTGAAGTTGCTGATCAGAGCGAACCAACTATCATTCATCAGTTGAAGAAGCTCGAAAAAGAAGGTCATGATCAGGTTACTGTGGTTGTTGGTTCTGATCGTGTCGAAGAGTTCCAGAAGCTTCTTACTGCTCAAAATGGCAAAGACTTCAAGTTTAAAAAGATCCAAGTTGTATCTGCTGGTCAACGTGATCCAGATGCTGAAGGTGATGTTGGTATGTCAGCTTCGAAGATGCGTGCACATGCCATGGGTAATAAGTTTGGTGAGTTCAAGAAAGGACTACCAACAACACTTCATCCAGAGCATCAGAAAGAATTATTCCATGCTGTCAGACAGGCTATGGATATTAAAATCGACCAGCATACTCCTGGTATCTCATTAGCTCGTTATGCTAAAAGAAATGATAAAGTTGGTGAACGTGCTCGTAAGGAACAAGAGCGTCGTTTAAAAATTAAAGAAATGGAAAAGGTAGCATCAAAAAGAACTAAATCACTTACCAAACTTGTTGCTAAGAAACCAATCAAAGAAGAACAAATGACTTCTGGTGGTGGAGATGTGCGTGGTCTTGGTTATGTTACTGGTGATCCAGGTGGTTCATTAAATACTTGGACTGCTCTTAATGCATCAGATGCTGATACAAAAAATGATTTGTTAAACCAGCTGAAAAAAGATTTTCATGATTCATTACATGCCAATGCTCCTGCAACACCAAAAACAGCTGCAGTAAAAGGTAAGAAGTAATAAATAGAAAGTTAGTGCAGAAAGCTATGGCAATCCTGCAATTGTTCTTGGTTAAGCCTATGGGAAACACCAATGTTAAAAAAAGATACATGTCTCCGCTCTAGTCCTCAGCTAGTTTTTGTAGAGCAACAAGGGGTTGCCGTAGCCCTGTCATCTAAACAAATCATTTCACTTTACAAGAAGTCTGAAAACTCCAATATACCTTTTGATGCTTTGAAAGAAGTATACAGCAGAGGGTATAATGAAAGTTTGTCGGAGCAGGTTGCATTTGACCGTGTTAATTCTTTTATCGCCAAAGGAGCCGCTTGGGATATGGACAAAGATATAGTTGAAAAGCGTGGACTTTGGGATAATATCCATGCAAAAAGAGAACGCATCAAACATGGTTCGGGCGAACATATGCGCAAGCCTGGAGCCAAAGGTGCACCTACTACTGCAGCATTAAAAGCATCACAGTCAGAAGAATATACTGGCGCTGAGAAGACAACTACTAATTTTGTTGATCCAGCTAGTCGATTTACTGGCACTACAACATTGACTGACATTTATAAGAATATGACTCCAGGTCAAGGTAAAGCACAAACTATCAAGCGTGTTGTAAAAGAATTAAATGTTCGTGATGCTGCTGGTAAAATGCATCATTTAAACAAAGTTGCTATTCGCATGGCTGATGGTTCTATTCAAATGAAAGATCCAGGTAAAAGCGGTAGTTCAGGCGGAGGTGGAAAATGATTCGTTTTAAAGATTTTATTGCCGAAGATTGGCAGAAGAGCAAATACAAGAATCCAGAAGGTGGTTTGACACAGGCTGGTGTTAATGCATATCGTCGCGAACATCCAGGTAGCAAGTTGAAGACAGCTGTTACTACTGAACCATCTAAGCTTAAAAAAGGTTCAAAGGCAGCTAATCGTCGCAAGTCATTCTGCGCTCGTATGAGTGGAATGAAGAAACGTTTGACATCAGCTAAAACAGCTAATGATCCAGATTCACGTATCAATAAATCACTTAGAAAATGGCATTGTTGATATTGATAAATATCATTATTAACTGAAGGAGAAAAACATGAACACAATTATTGGAATTATTTTAATTGCATTTGGTGGATACGTTCTCTACAAGATGCTCGTAAAGAAAGAAACAGTCGTACAAGCAGCTGAAGAAGCTGCTGTGGAAGTTGTTGCTGAAGTTAAGAAAGAAGCACCAGTGGTAGTTGCTGCTGTCGTTGCTGAAGTAAAAAAAGAAGCACCTATTGTTCAGGCAGTAGTTGAAAAAGAGCTACCAGTTGTTGAAGCAAAAGCCAAGGCTGTTGAAGCTGTGGTTGAAGCAAAGGCAGTTAAGTTAGCAGCTGCAGTTAAGAAAAAGACAAAGAAAAGAGTAAAGTAAGATGGAACAACTCATTGAACAGATGAAAGTATGTCAAGCAAGCACTTTTGCTTTCTATCTTAAGGCACATGCTTTCCATTGGAATGTAGAGGGTCCAAATTTTCCAGCATATCATAAGTTCTTTAAAAGCATTTATGAAGATGCATTTGATGCCGTTGATACACTTGCTGAAGAAATTCGTGCGCTCGATGCATATGCTCCAGGCTCTTTTATGAGATTCACTGAGTTGTCCGTTGTTAAAGATGAAGTAAATATTCCACCTGCTTTATCAATGGTAGCTAAATTACAAGAAGACAATCAGAAGCTAATCGGTATTTTGACTACTGCTTATGAGCTAGCTGAAAAGAATAAGAAGTGTGGCTTATCAAATATTTTACAGGACAGAATTGATAAACACAATAAGACTAATTGGATGCTCAAAGCCACAATCAAATAGGATTAATTAAATGGACTACACAAGTTTAGAAAGTAAGATCAGAAAAGTAATGGAAGACGCGCACAATACTGCGCTACGTCGTAAGGTAACTAATGTTGCTCGTCCAACAGATGCAAAGCCAGACGATGCTGCTTCTAAGCTTGCAAAACAAGCAGAAATTAAAACTAAGATTATTGATGAAAATCTTGGCTATGAATCACAGGCTAGTAAGAATAAGCCGAATGAAACAGACAAAAAAGACGCAAAAGAAATTAAGGGTGGTGGTAAGACCGAAGTTGAATTAGATCCAAAGACCGATGATAAGATTGGTGATGAATCTGATGAAACACAAAAAGGCAAGAAAGCCACAAGTAAAGCTAACAAAGAAATTGGCGCAAAAGGTGCAGGACCAGTAAAGGAAGAAACAATGTCAGGTAAATTAACTTTTGGTTCTTCTGAGAGCCAGATCAAAGCAGTCACAGAAGCAATGAAAATGATGAGAGGCTGCGCAACATGTGGTAAGAAGCCTTGTCAATGTGATGGTGATCCAAAGAAGATGAAAGAAGAACTCATCGGTGGTCAGAAGAAGCTTGACAAGAACCATAACGGTAAGCTGGATGCTGATGACTTCAAGAAGCTTCGCAAGGAAGAAGTTGAATCAGTTGAAGAAGCTGCTTACTCTGCCAAGGCAGCACGTGCTGGTAAGGATATCGGCAAACCTGGTAAAAACTTCGAAAAGATTGCTAAGAAGGCTGGTAAGGAATATGGTTCAGCTGAGTCTGGTAAGAAGGTTGCTGGTGCAATTCTTGCTAAGATCCGTGCTAAGCACATGGGCGAAGAAGTCGAATCAATCGACGAGCTTTCAAGAAAAACACTTAATACATATGCCCAAAAAGCTGACAAGCAGCTTACAACAGTTAACGCTGTTGGTCCTAGCCATAAGGCTGGAATTCCAGGACATTATAAAGGCAAGAACAAGGAACTTGGTAAAGATCCTGTCGATAAAATGAAAGCTAGAAAAGCTGGTATTGATCTTGCTGTTAAGAAACTTAACAAAGAAGAAGTTGAATTTTCAGAAGCAGAAATTGCTCGCATTGAGTCAATTCTTAAGGATCTATGATGAAAAGTTTTTCTGATTGGGTATTCGAAGCAAAGCAGGGGAAGAAAGTTCCTTCCCCTGCCACCATTGTGTCAGCTCCTATTCGTGGTCAAAATCAAGATCAGTCTGGCGAGAACGATAAGAACAACACTGCTTCTTATACAATCAGTGATTCTAAAGTTCCAGACAACTGGGAAGAAAATACTCCTGGACAACGTATGAAAACTGTTAAAGATCTTATGAAACTTGGACAAGTTCACGGCGCTGTTCAAATGCCACACTCTAAGATAAAAGAAGAAACAGTTACTGAAGTTTCTTCTGAATTAGTAGGTAAAGTTAATAAGGCACGCACTGTTGGTGGTAAACCAAGTAAAACTGAAGTTGGGGCTAAGACGCTCGCTACTGCAGTTAAAAAAGCTTGGGTTAAATCTAAAGTTGGTGTTGTTAAAGAAGAAGAAATTGATGAAGTAATTGCTGGTGTTGGCGCTACTCGTATCACTCCTGTAAACATGGGTGATAACACTCCACGTGTTGGTTCTAAGAATGCACCAAAGAAAGTTGATTCTTCTTTACAGAATGCTGCTAATCAGCGTGTAACACAGCTTGATAAGGCAGCTCAAAAAGAAAAAGATACTGCTGAAAAAACACGTGAACAGGAAACTGCAAAGCGCCAAAAAGAAGCTGAACAGAGACAGAAACAAGCTGCAAAGCCACCTACTCCTGTTAAAGAAGAAGCTATTGATGAAGCTCGCGGTCGTCCACCAAAGAATGCATCTTCCGAAGATCCAGGTTCTGATAACATCATCAACCAGCTTCGTCAGGTTATTACTCTTCGTGGTCAGAAGCCAGTGTCATTTGTTAATGGTCAAAAAGTTAATTTGAATCCAGGAACTGCTCATAGATTACTGACAACTTATGATAATCTAAGAACAACTGCAGAAAAGCATGCGTTCTCGATTCGTATTCATAAAAGTCCAGAAAGTCTAAGAGATGTTGTTGCTGGTAAAAAAGAACCAGAAAAAGCTAAGATTAGTTTGGCTGGTAAAATTACTGGGACACAAAAATAATGCCTATTGTAGTCAATGGACAGGTATATAAATCTGAACATATTATAACACAGGCTACACCAAGACCTATTTTAGGAGCAGCTGAACCTGAAGTTGTATCTGCTCCTGTTGAAATTATTCATGATAAACCTGAGCATGCTATTGATTTGAATCATCTTAAAACAAGATCTAGTTATATGAATGATATGCTCACTTCGAAATAACTATAAATAATAAAAAGCTTCTTAAGGAGAACACTAATGGCACAATGGGGTAGAAACGATCAGTCTGTTACAGCTAACAGCACTACAACAAAAGAAACATCAAACGGCGCACCAATTGGTACTTACGCTCTTGTAAAGGGTGATCAGGTAAATCGCGTCGATGGTGCAAATGCTCACTTCGGCAACACTTCACCTGGATCACGTGCTTACACAGACGTTAACATGTTTGGTAACACAACAATTGGCGCTTTCATACCTAACAAAGCAGTTGGTGTATTCGGTGTCAATGCAGCGATGATGTCACCTTCAATCGTTGGTGGTAACTTAGTTATTGGTATTGTTTCATCTGGTGGTTCTGGTTATCAGGCAAATGCTGCTGTTACTCTTACTGTAACTAACGGTGGTACATCTGGCGTTGTTAATGCTCATGCTAATACAACTGGTTCTGCTGGTAAGATTGATTCACTTCTAATTTCGACTGCTGGTTCTGGTTATATTACTCCACCAACAGTTGCAATTGCTGCTCCTGCTGCAATTACTATTGTTGCTAACACTACTGGTGTAGTTGCTGCAACTGACTTTATTAAAATTACAACTGCCAATTCTTTCTGGCAAGCAAATGATCACTTGTTCTACGCTGTTGCTGCTGGTAACACTGCAATTGCTGGTCTTACTGGCAATACAAATTATTGGGTAGCATTTGCAAATACCACTGGTGTTGTTCTTTCTGCAACTAAGGGTGGCGCTAATATCGACATTACCGACGTAAGAACAACTACCCCAGCTGAAACTGGTCATACTTTCCAGGGTGACACTGCTACTGGTTACGTAGATACTTCCTCTGTTGTTCCACAGGTAACACATGCTGGTTGGGTTCTTCGTACAGAAGGTACTGGTGGACGTGCTGGTCGTGTTCAGTACGAAACACTTGTAGCCATGGGTTCTCTTGGTGTCAATACAGCAACTGCTACTAGTGTTGTTGGTAACATTGATACTGTTACATCTAACTCTGCTGTAGATAAGTACGTCTGATAAAATGACAAACGACGCTAAAAGAACGTCCCAACTAGGAATCGCTACTACTCTGTCTGCAAATGACAGAGTAGTGGTCCTCACTAACCCAGCGACATCGGCGCAAACACAGACAATTTCCGTATATAATTTCGCCAATAGTGTAGCTAATTCTATACCTATTGCTAATGCTACGAACCTTGGTGTGTTTAAGGTTGGTCCAGGATTAGCGATGGCTAGCAATGGCGTTCTTTCAGCACCAGTTCAATTAGCAAATTCATCTTATCCAGGTGTTGTTAAGCCAGATAATACTACTATTGTTATTGATGGCACTGGCACTATCAGTGCTGTCAATAGCACTAATACTGGTAATGTTTATTTTGTTAATAACGCTATTTCGTCAAACAGTAGTGAGCTTGTTCTAAGAGGCGAGCCTAATTTTGCAGTTCTTGCTATTTCAAATAGCTTTGTACAAATTCAATATAATGCAAATAATTTAGCTAATGATCAATTTACAAACAGCACATCTTGGATATATGTTGGTCAAGAAACTGCTGGAACGGAAGTATATGATCCAAGCGGCAATTTACTTACTGCTATGTATTTCAATGGCGCTTCGAATAATGTGACCATTCAAGGTGATTTTGTTCCAGCCGCTAATAATACATATATGCTTGGCAATTCAAGCCAACGTTGGGAAAAACTTTGGGTTAGTTCTAATTCGGTTATTTTTGCCGATTCTAACGCATCATATCCAGATCAGATTCTTACTGTTTCCAATGGTATTTTTAATATTCTTACTGCTAACGGTTCGTTCCAATCAAATGCTGGTTTGAAAGTTGGTAGTTTTACATTCCAGAATAATAATATTTTGCTAGCAGACCCAGCTATTCCAATCGTTATTGGTTCAAATAGTGCAACTGCTCCTGTTATTTTCAATCGCCCTATTACTATTGTTTCTGGTAATACTAACGCTAATACGTTAACAATTACCCGTGATGGTCATGTTCAAATCGTAACGCCTATTATTGCAAATAACGATCAAGCATTTTCTATCGTTGGTAGTTCTGATGGTTCTACACAATCAGTTGGTTTAGCTGGTCGTATGATTCATATTACTGGTAACGATGGTTTATCAAGTAGAATTGAAAACGATGCATTTGGTACTAATGTATTCCCTGCATATATCGGCAGAAGCGGTCGTGGCACTGCTAACACTCCTTCAGCATCTCAGGCTGGCGATGTTATCTCTCGCGTTGCTGCACTTGGTTGGGGTAATACTGGATTCCTTGCAACTAATATTGGTAGCGGACCACCAATCAACAGTATTGATTTCGTTGCAGCAGAAAACTATACAGATACTAATGCTGGTAGCCAGATTCAATTCTACACTTCACCAATTGGTTCTAGAGTTAGAACTCTTTCAGCAACGATCAGTTCTAATGGTGTAATATTCCCCGACAATTCAGTTCAGAACACAGCGTTCAATGCAACTAATGCTGTAACAAGAATTAATGTTGGTACTGGTCTTCATCAATCAGGTAACGTTGGTATTGTTGGTATTGATTCTAATGCTGTGCTTTCAGTTACTGGAACAGCCAATCAAATTATTGTAGCTAACGTTGGCGGTAACTATACACTTTCACTACCACAGAATTTAAATACAAATGCAGTAGTTCAGTTTGGTACACTTACAGTAAACAACTTCAATGTTACTGGTGCAACAACAACTGCTAATAATCTTTCTATTGCTAACGCTGTAATTCATCTTGCTGCTAATTCTACTTCATCTTCACAAATTGATCTAGGTGGATTTACTCTTGGTAACACTGCTGCGGCTTATACAGTAAGTATTCTTTACAACCTTGCTAATAATAGCTGGAACACTGGTAATACAAATTTAATTACAACTAACCTATCAGCATCTGCAAATGTTACTGCAAACGTTGGTTGGTTTACTGGTCAGCTTCACGCTGGTGCTGCTTTCATTGGTTACGATTATCCTAACGCCGATATTCAAGTTGATTGTAATATCAATAGCTACAATCAAGTAATTCAACAGAATCATAATGGCGGTACACAAGCATCAACTGATTTTGTTGCTGTTAACGATATCGGCACTGATAGTAATAACTATATCGATCTAGGTATCAACTCAAGCACTTATGCTAATAACCAGTATAATATGGGTGGACCATCTGATGGTTACGTATATGTAAATGGCGGTAATTTACAGATTGCTACACAAACGTCTGGCAAGGTTATTCAGTTCTTTACTGGGAATACAACTTCCGATACATTAAGAGCAACTGTTAATGCTACCGGTCTTTCGGTTGTTGGTAATGTTTCTGCCACTTACTACACTGGTACATTACTTGGTACTGCCAACAACACTTTATTCGTTGGTTCTGTTACAGCAGCTAACGTTGTATCTAATGCTCAGCTTTCAGCTAATCTTTCTAATTACCAGACAACCGCTGGTCTTGCTGCTAATGTAGTTACATTAACATCTAACCTTGCAAACTATATTGTTGCTAACACTGGTCTTATTTCAAACTCTTCTGGTGTTTTCGTTAATAGCGCATATATCGTATCAGTTGCTTCTGGTGCTGATAATGATAGTGCTTATCAAACAACCGCTGGTCTTGCTGCTAATGTATCAACTCTCACTGCCAACAATACATCATTCGTTGGATCAGTATCTGCCGCTAATGTTGTATCTAACAGTCAATTAAGTTCTAATCTTTCAAACTATCAAACAACTGCTGGTTTATCTGCAAATGTTGCGACATTAACTTCGAATAATACTTCATTCGTTGGTTCTGTTACAGCAGCTAACGTTGTATCAAATGCACAGCTTTCAGCTAATCTTTCTGCTTATGTGTTGTCATCAGCATTATCAAGCCAGCTTGCTGGTTATCAAACATCTGCTGGTCTTGCCGCTAATGTAGCAGCTTTAACATCTAACAACGTTACATTTGTTGGAACTATTGCAGCAGCTAACGTTGTATCTAATGCGCAACTTGTAAGTAATCTTTCAAACTATCAAACAACTGCTGGATTATCATCTAACGTTGCAGCTCTTACTTCTAATAATACAACTTTTGTTGGAACTGTAGCAGCGGCTAATATTGTATCAAATACTCAGCTTGCAAGTAATCTTGCTAACTACGTAACTAATACACAGTTCACAAGTAATATTGCCAACTACCAAACAACTGCTGGTCTTGCTGCTAACGTAGCTCTATTGACCGCTAATAATACTTCATTTGTTGGTTCAATATCTGCAGCCAATGTTGTATCAAACGCACAATTACAAGCTAACCTAGCAAACTACACTAATACTGCTGGATTATCTGCTTATCAAACAACTGCTGGTTTATCTGCCAACGTTGCAACACTAGCTGCTAATAATGCTTCTTATCTTGGTGGTGTTGCTGCAGCTTCTTATGTTAATACAGCTGGTGCTTTCACAATAACTGGCGTTCGAACTCATAATGCTAATATTGTTATCGGTTCAACTGCAGGTATTATTGCTAACGGTTCTGTTGGATTACCAAACCAGTATCTAACATCAAATGGTTCTTCTGCATTTTGGTCAACTCAAATTCCAGAAGATATTATTTATAGTATTGATGTTGATAGAACACTTACTTCAACTGCGAATACTACTCAAAGCTTGTTTGGAGTTGGACCAACATTAGCCGCAAATACAAAATACCGTTATAGAATTTTTGGTACAGTATATAAATCAAACACTTCATTCAGTAGTACTGGTGCTCTTCAATTCGCTATTACTAATTCAAGTTCAACTGCATCTATTGATCATAATTTCTTTGTTGCCAGTCCCTGCGCCGCTAACAATGCTCAAGCCACGGCAGTTTTAGCTTATCAAGTTAGTCAGTCACAAACTACTGCTTTCAATACGTTAACTACAATTTCTGGATCAAATACGGGCGCTACTTGGTATACTGTGGTAATTGATGGTACTCTTGATATTTCTGGCGCTGGTACAATCAATCCACAAATTGCATTTACGTGCGGTACAGGTCTTGGTGCTACTAGTGCTGTACTTGCTGGCACTACAATGGAACTTTGGCCAATTGGAGTTGCAACAGCTAATGCAGTAATTGGAACATGGTCATAATTGACAACGAATAAATAAATGATGGACAAATTAACTGATGAAAACTTTTTAATTTATGCTGCAAAGTGTTATGACAACCCTCAGTGTCACAGCACAGAGGAATTTTTCGAAGACCTAAAGCACATTAAATACATAAAAAAATTGATTACTAGATATTTAGAGAGTGATGATTTGAAAGAGCGTTTAATCCTCAATCATTTGACGATTCTCTGTAATGTTTTTGGTCCTGATAATTTGTCAAGAATACTTTATTTGAAAATGAAACCACAATTTAAATATCTAAAGCCTTTTTTAATATTGTTAAATATACTACCTGAAAAGTTATATAATATCAAGGAAGAAAAAATCATAGACACAAATCTGATTGATTTGGATGAAACTATAATTAAAGCGTTAAGGAAAGTTAACAATGGCTAAAATAGAAGAAGACGATGGCGGTGGTTTAGGACCAGTTGCAACTAACACAGTTGGTGGAATTGCTGGTTCAGGCGATTCTCGTTTACCTACTGATCAACGCGAGCCAGGTGTTAATAAGAAAAAGAAATTAAGAAGTATTGTTATGGCTTCTCCACTTAAGCGCAGAGTAATATAATGGCTTCGGCGTCAGATCGCATCGAAGCAGCCATAGAAAAACTTACTTCTATATCAAGTGATTTGAAATCAATGATTGCTGTTCATGATCAACGTATTGGTCAGCAAGAAAAAAATACAGAAACAATTAACATTTATCTTGAAAAACGTCGTGAAGAAATGGATACAAAATTGAAAGATGTGTATGATACGATGAGATCACAAGACAACAATGTACTTGAAGAGATCGCAAAACTTCGCAAAGAATCTTCAGACCAGCACAATATTCTTTCCAATAAAATTAATCAGCTCGAAAAATATATCTGGGTCGCTATTGGCGGTGGAACAATGTTCACATGGGCATTCTTTTATATCGGCAACTACTTCATTAAAATGGCGCACTGATAAAATACTTCTTGTCTTTTCACAACGTTGATGGTATAATCATTAATGTGATGATGATATAAGGAGATTATGAATGCAGTGGCTAGAACAGAAATACGTAGGAATGCTCTCTGGGCGTCTACGGAATTACCGACATAAGTCTAGCGGATTGGTTAACTTCTCCTGTCCGCTCTGTGGTGATTCCACATCAGTTAAATCCAAAGCCAGAGCATACATCTATGACAAGCAGGGAAAGTCTCTGTTTCACTGTCATAACTGTAATGCATCGATGGCAGTTCCTAATTTTATCAAGATGGTAGACCAGAGTCTTTATAACGAATATGTTATGGAGAAGCTTAAAAACAGCAAGACACCAGAGCAGACTGAATTCGAGAGTTTTGTCGACAAGATGAAGAAGCCTGTCTTTATGAAAGAAGGTGTGCTGAAAGGTCTCAAGAAGGTATCACAGCTTTCTCCGGATCACAGAGTGAAGAAGCTTGTCGACTCGAGATGCATTCCTCCGACAGTGCACTTTCGTCTTTTCTCCTGTCCGAACTTTTTTAGCTTTGTGAACAGTTTGATTCCTGGCAAATTCAGTGACGAAACTCTCGAGAAAGACGAGACAAGACTGCTTATCCCATTCTTTGATAAGAATAAGAATGTGCATGCCTTTCAGGGTCGTGCTCTGGGAGAATCAAAGGTCAAGTATATCACAATTGTTCTTGACGAGAGTGTTCCGAAGGTTTATGGTCTCGACACAGTTAATTTCGAAAAAACAGTTTACGTGATGGAAGGTCCAATTGATTCTATGTTTATCCCTAACAGTATTGCTACTGCTGGTGGTGATCTGGTTTCTGCTCTGGCTCCTCTCAATGCCTCTAAATCTTCCATGGTTATTGTATACGACAACGAGCCAAGAAGCCGAGACACAATTAAAAAGCTTGACAAAGCGATCATGCAAGGGTATAATGTATGCATATTCCCTGAGAACCTTGAACACAAGGATATCAATGACATGGTGAAGGCTGGTATGAGTCCTGTTTTTATTGAGCACATCATTAAGACCAATACGTATCGTGATCTGGCTGCGAAGCTGGCGCTTACAAAATGGAGCAAAGTGTGATGTCAAAAGAACCAAAGAAGCCTAACCAGTTTGGTTATAATGATGCTGATTATGTCAAGTGGTTAGAGAAAGAAAATGAACAGCTTCATGTTTTCCGAGATATGGCATACAATATGTCTTCTTTCAAATATGAAAAAATTGATGATTACATCCGTATAGTGAAACAAGCTATTGCAGATTATGAGGCAGCGAGATGAGTGATATTAAAATGGAAAAAGCAAACCCTGATTTGTTCTATAATCTTCGTCACCTGAAGGTATTTCAGGATCGTACAAATTCTAGCAACACAAAGTGGTTTTGTAGCTGGGATAAAGATGATATTCAAATCTATACTAAGAATAATGAGCTAGTTTGTCGTATGGATAACATTCTTATGGCAGAGTATATTTGCTCACTACATAATATGTCTCAACGATTGATTGAAGAAGTGGAATCAAAATATGAATAATGCTAAAATTATTGCTATGACAGAAGCTCTTATCACTAATGGTGATGCTTTTCGGATTCCTATTGATGAGTTCATTGCATACGTTGCTCGTGTATCAAATCCATCAAATCAAAATAACAGCTTGACAGCATCCAAGCTTTTGAAGTATCTTGTAAAACATAAGCACTGGTCACCTTTCGAGATGGTCAATGTGGTTATGGAGATCAATACGACTCGTGACATTGGACGCCAAATCCTTCGTCATCGTTCCTTCGCCTTTCAGGAGTTTAGTCAACGCTATGCTGATCCAACCAAAGATATGGGGTTCGTTACTCGTGATGCCCGTTTGCAGGACTTGAAGAATCGTCAGAACAGTATTGAAACTGATGATGGAGATATTCAGAGTTCTTGGAAAATTATTCAAGATGAGAATATTAGGCGTGCTAAACTTGATTATCAATGGGCTATCGAAAACGGAATTGCCAAAGAACAGGCACGAGCAGTTCTCCCCGAAGGACTCATTATGTCTCGTATGTACATGTCTGGTTCTCTCCGTTCTTGGATACATTACTGCCAACTACGGATGACTGAAGGTACACAGAAGGAACATCGTGAAATTGCTCGCGAAGCATGGAATGAGATTACTGCTGCATTTCCGTCGCTCAAGGATGCTCTTGAAGGATAACTATTATGAGATTATTTTTTGCTTGCTTGACTATTCTATTTGCTACCACTGCACTTGCTAATGATCTTGGGTTTCAGTTCAACTCTCCATCATTCAATGGCAATGGTTACTCAGCACACATAACTGAAATCTATCAACTAGAAGAAGCCAACAAGCAAAAGATCGTTGATAATAAATCTTTGGCATCAGCACAAGCAGCAGCAAAGGCAGCTTCTGATCCAGTAAATCAATTTGTTATGACACTAAACTCTATGGTCTATCAGCAGTTATCCCAGCAGGTCACTAACTCTATCTTTGGTAATGGAATTGATCACGGGGTAATTGCTTTTGGAACAACTACTATATCGTGGCAGAAAAATACAGATGGAACAGTCACAGTTAATACAGTAACGCCAAATGGTACTACTCAGTTGATTGTTCCTAGCACTACATTTGCTCAATAGGTGATATTATGAAAATTGTGATTGCTGCTCTTGGTTGTCTTATGCTTGCTGGTTGTGCAACAAAGTATGCTGATGTAGATTATAAGGTTGAACCACCAAAGGTTGTTAGTCAGGATTTCTTCAAGCGTGAAGAGAATCAAGTGAAGCCACCAAAGGGCGGTAAAGTAATTGTTAGCGTCTACAACTTCAAAGACCAAACAGGTCAGAGAAAGCCTAATGATAAGCTTGCTGTGTTCTCATCAGCAGTAACACAGGCTCCTGATGCTTATCTTGTTAAGGCACTTCAGGATGTTGGTGATGGGAAATGGTTTCGGGTTATCGAGCGTGTTGATATTGATAACCTGATCAAGGAACGTCAGTTAATTAAGTCAATGAGAGACTTGTATGATGGTGATAAGGCAAAGCCTCTTGATCCGCTATTGTTCTCTGGTTTGATCATTGATGGTGGCGTTGTTGGTTATGATTCTAGTGTACAAAGTGGTGGTATTGGCGTAAGGGTATTTGGTATTGGACCTAATGTTCAATATAGAACTGATATTGTTACAGTTAACCTAAGAGTAGTATCGGTTAACTCTGGTGAAGTTTTGTTGAGCGTTACAACAACAAAAACCATTATGAGTTATGGTGATGATGTTAGTGCTCTGGTGTTTGCTGATGCTGGAACCCTAAGTATAGAAGGTGAAGTTGGTCATACAATTAATGAAAGTGTTAACCTAGCTACACAGAGAGCTATTGAGGCTGCTGTTGTTGAAATGGTTCGGGAAGGTGAAAGAAAGAAATACTGGAAGTTCAAGTAACGAACGGAGTAAACAATGAAGAAAATTATACTAGCGTTCTTTGTAATGCTAGCAACTATGAGTGTAAGTCACGCTCAAAATACTATCTATATGAGACAGTTAGGTTCTTCATCAACGATTGATCTGGAACAAGTTGGTTCAAACAACTCTATTGGTACATCAATTGCATACTCTGCAAGCACTGGTGATACTAATAGTATAACTGTTCAACAGACAGGTAGTAACAACATCCATAATTTTAACATTATTGGATCACAAAATACCTACAGTTCAATAATCAACGGTGACTCTAATCAGTTTACTTTGACCTGTGGTGACTCAGCTGTATCTTGTTCTTCTGCAACGATAACAGAAACGGCAACTGGTAACTTGAATAATGTTACACAGACTATCAAGGGTCAGAACATAAGTTCAACGGTTGCTATTACTGGATCATCGAATGCAGTAACAACAAACATTATACAATCTAACTCGACGAGCAATATCGCCATTACTGGTGATGTGAATAATGTGAATTCGACTATTAATGCTACTGGGGGAACTGGTAGCACTTTGGGTATTAATATTCTTGGTAGCTCAAATACCGTATTAACAACCCAAGGTGGCACTATTGATAGTACCGTCAAGCTTCAGGTTACTGGTACTTCTAATAACGTTACTGTTCATACCACAAATTAGTCTTGCTGAAATTGGCAAGATTAAAACAATTGATGGACCAGTTGTCTCAATCAAACGAGACAAAAACTTATTAGAAGGTAGTAAAGACTCTGATATTGAATCTATGGACACTGTAGAGACTAAGAACTCTACGGTGGATATTTCGTTTAAAGATGATACAAAGGTTGTCATCAAAGAAAACTCAAGACTATTGATCGACGACTTCGTATTTAATCCTAATCAATCAGGCGGTAAGCTTGGATTGAAAATAGGATTTGGTACTGTTAGATATGCATCAGGACAGATAGCACACGCCAATCCACAATCAGTTGATATTCAAACACCAACCGCAACTATTGGTGTTCGTGGAACCGACTTCAATATGGTTGTTGATGAGATTGGACGTAGTTTAGTTGTTCTTGTTCCCAGTTGTGATCATACTGGATGTGTTACTGGAAAGATAGAAGTATCATCATTATCTGGCACAGTTGTTCTTGATCAACCATATACAGCGACATACGTTTCACAAGCATCACAATCGCCAATTCAGCCAGTAAAAGTTGCTAACATAACTGACAAACAAATAAATAACATGTTGATTGTTGCTGTTCCAAAAGAGGTTTTGGCTGAGCTTCATGAGGCTGAAGAAGCACAGAAACAAAATGAAATTGATCAGATGGAGAAACACCAGATATCAATTACAAATAAAACTAACAATAATAAAAGTGCTGCCTCACCTGTTATCATTGTAGAAAATAAAAACGGCAGCACTACAGCAAGAACTAACAACGATAAAAACAATAGTATGTTTATTGACTTTGGTAATGTAGGCAACGCTTCTATCGAGTTGCAAAGAAACAGTGATATTAACAATGCTAAAATTGGGGATGGTGGATCAACTAGAATAACAATAAGGCAGACCAAATGATAGAAAAGCTAGGCAAATATCTAACAAGTAATTGGACAGCAGCTATCGTTGCTTGTCTTCTATTAGCTTTGTTCGTCATTAATCCTAGCCCCATTCAAACGCTACAGCTAAAAACATTTGACTACTTCATCAATTCTCTACCAAAGAAGAATTCTGATGAAATTGTTATTGTTAACTTTGGCGAACAGTCAGTAAAACAATTTGGTCAATGGCCATTTGATCGTAGAGATATCGCAAAGACAATTGATAAACTAAAAGAACACGAAGCAGCTGTAATCGTTGCTCCTATATTATTTTCAGAAAAGGATAGATTGGGTGGTGATGATGTTTTGGCAAAGACTCTTGAATGTGTTATTATTGCACAAACCCCAACTACACAGAATGTACCGCCAGATGCTGTTCGTCGTGGATTCGCTGCTATTGGTCCTGTTGATCCTAGCCTCTATGTCTATCATTGGTCTGGTGGATTACGCCCTCTGGATAACCTTGCAGAATCTGCATCCGGCGTCGGTGTCATCGCTACTGTCCCTGAACTCGATGGTGTTGTCCGCCGTGTTCCTCTACTGGTCAATATTGCAGGTAGTCTCTATCCATCTATTCCTCTGGAAACGCTTAGAGTCGCCGCTGGAGATCCATCTTATCAAATTAAAACAAGTGACGATGGAATTCAGTTTGTTCGTATCCCTGCATATCCAGCCATTGCTACTGATGAACATGGTAGAATTTGGACTACTTGGAACACTCATTTTGATCAGGTAGAAGCTACTGAAATTGACGATAGAGTAAAAGGTAAAATTGTTGTTTTGGGCTTGACTATTGAAGGCGTTGGCAGTATAATCAGTACTGCATCGGGTGAACAATGGTCACATCAGATACAAGCTTCTACTCTGCAAACACTTATTGATGGAACTTCGATAACACGTCCATCATCTGCAAAACCGCTAGAGATCCTAATACTATTACTACTAGCAGTATTATTGTTGTATCTCGTACCTCGTACTTCGGTAATGCTGACAGCGCCATTGTTCGTATCATTTATTGCCTCCATTGCTTTTGGTAGCTATTATATGTTTACGCACTATATGCAGCTATGGGATCCAAGCTACCTTGTACTTAGTTGCGTTGCAATATTTGGTCATCTTGTATTCAATAACTTTGCTCGTGAGAATAGACTAAAGCAGCAGATCAAGAAACAGTTTGGAACTTATCTATCTCCAGCGATGGTTGAGAAGTTGCAAAAGAATCCGGAGCTATTAAAACTTGGAGGAGAAACTCGTGAATTGTCAATCATGTTTACTGATGTGCGTGGGTTTACTAGTATTTCTGAGCATTATGGAAACGATGTTCAAGGACTAACAAAAATAATGAATCGCTACATGACGGCGATGACTGCAAAGATTATAGATAATAACGGTACACTAGACAAGTATATCGGTGATGCTCAGATGGCATTCTGGAATGCGCCGTTAGATGATAAAGATCATGCGTTACGTGCAGTGAAGACAGCATTGGAGATGTTAGATGACCTCAAAAGATTTAACACCGAGATTTTGGCTGAAGGTGTCCCTGCCTTTGGTATGGGTCTTGGCATTAATACAGGTAGTGTCGTTGTGGGGAACATGGGATCTTCTCAACGTTTTGATTACACCTGTCTTGGCGATCCTGTTAACTTGGCAAGTCGTTTGGAAGGGCAATCAAAACCATACCACGTAAAAATGGTTATTGGACCTCTAACATATCAGTATGTTAAAGAAAAATATCTTTGTCTTGAACTTGATTGTCTTGCAGTTAAAGGTAAAAGTGAAGGTGTAAACATATACACTATTGTTCCAAAAAATGGCGTTAATATTGCATATTCTCGTTCACATAAAGATTTTCTTCAATACTATAGAAACAAACAATGGTCTAAGTGTGCTGAATATTATAAAGTTCTTTCAACTGCATTTGATGGCGAGATGAAAGAATACTATGATATGATGATGGAAAGAATTGAAGATTATAAGAAGAATCCACCACCACAAAATTGGGATGGCGTGTTTAGGACAAACTCAAAATGATTACATTTATAATACCTTGCTATAATGAACAAGATTATATTAAAGAATGCATTCAATCTATTAAGAGAGAAGCAGCTTTGATTCCTCATGAGATTCTTGTTATCGACAATAACTGCACTGACAACACAGCTTATATTGCTATTCAAGAAGGTGCAAAAGTTATAAAAGAACCAAGTAAAGGCGTTGTATATGCTAGACAATGCGGTTATGAAAATGCAAAATATAACTTGATTGCTAATATTGATGCTGATTCAAGATTATATCCGGGCTGGATTTGGACAGCTATGTGTCATATTTCTAAACCAGAAGTGGTAGCTGTTACTGGTCCATTAATTTATGACGGAGCTTCATTAGCCCTTAGAATTTCAACACGTATATATTATTGGTTCGCTCTTCAAAGTAACAAGTACATTGGTGTATTTCTTCAGGGCGGAAATTGTTTAATTAAAAAATCAGCTCTTGATAAAGTAAATGGATATGATCTATCTATTGCTTTTTATGGCGAAGATACTATGACAGCTAAAAGAATTGAACAGTCTGGTAAAATAGTATTTGAACCAAGCTTATTTGTTTACTCGTCACCAAGACGTTTAAAGGATCAAGGTATAATCAGTACAACTTGGATGTACCTAACAAATTATTTTTCTGTAACATTTAAAAATAAATCAACAACAAATGATTACAAGGATTATAGATGAAACAATATAAAACAGTATTCATATCAGACATCCATCTTGGAACAAAAATGAGCCAAGCGAATCAATTGCTTGAGTTTATGAAAACTTTTGAATGTGAAAAGATATATTTGGTTGGTGATATTGTTGATTGCTGGTCTATGTCAAGAAAAATGATATGGTCGCAATTTCATAATGACGTTATTCAAAAGCTTCTTCGTCGTGCAAGAAAAGGTACTGAGGTAGTTTATATTCCCGGTAATCACGATGATGTAATGCGTAATTATTGTGATAATGAATTCGGTCATATCATTATGGTGAATGAATGTATACACGTTGGAGTTGATGGTAAATTATATCTTGTAACTCACGGCGATCAATTTGACGTTGTTATCCGTAATGCTAAATGGCTCGCATATCTTGGCGGCTGGGCTTATGATGTTAGCATTGATATGAGTCGTTTTATTAATAAAATTAGAACAGTATTTGGTATGAAATACTGGTCGCTATCAGCCTATTTGAAAAACAGAGTTAAAGAATCCGTTAACTTTATTGGCAATTATGAAGAAACATTGTGCAATTATGTTAGAGGTAAAAAATTAGATGGAATTATTTGCGGTCATATTCACCATGCTAATATTCGTGATATTGATAATATATCATATATGAATTGTGGCGACTGGGTTGAGTCCTGTACTGCATTAGTTGAAAACTATGATGGTACATTTGAAATAGTAAAGTGGGTATAATTAAGAATTTCCACCAGCTGCTTCGTGATCATTAACACCTGCAAGTTCTTTGGCTGCATTAATTTGTTTTTCTGCTGCTTCTAGTTCTTTCTTTTGAGCAGATGCAGCAGTTTGAACATCATGCAAATGTCGTTCTGATTCAATTTCTTTACCACGCAATTGAAGAACAATATTAATCTTCTGGTTTAGTCGAATCAAATCATTATCAAGCATACGAATACGATCAATAAGAGCAATGAGAACAGTAGAAGCCTCACTGAGAACAGGTTTAATCTCTACTGTTGCCCATACCCACACAAAGTACACAAAGTAACCCAATCCAGCTGCTGCTATGATTGGGAAACCATATTTGTTAATTAGATCAGCAATGTTATCCACCGTGTGTAAATCCCCAACCAACCATTGCTACGAGCACAAATGCAATCACAACAAATGCATATACTGCATAAGTTTCTACTTTTTCTAAATCCATAGGAATAATCCTTGAAGCATTAGAGTCAAACCAACTGCCATAACACCAAAGCTACCCCAAAACATTAATGAGCTAACTGCAATTATCGAAGCAGATACAAGAACAATTGCCAACTGCATTGTTGAACCAGCAAATGAAATCCATGGTGATTTTTTCTTTGCTAAATCTCTTTCAGCTTCAAGACCAAGAGCTTTTGACATTAACTCTTTCTTACCTTCACCAGTTGATGGCTCAGATTCATAACGAATAGCTGTAGCTCTATATTGTTCTGCTTTAACTTTATCGCCACGAGCTTCCGCTTCATCAGCAGCCGTTTCGTTCATTGTTTGCTTGATGCTTTTAGCCTGATAGAAAGACCAAGTATCATTAGCTTTGATTGTATCTGTGAGAACTGTACCACTTAGTCCATTAGCAATATAAGTATTGAACGCAAGGAATAGAGCGAAAACTGAAATTACGAATCCAGCTTTGTCTTTTAATTTTGCTTCACGTTCACTTCTGGTCATTGGTTTTACTTCTGTCATTATTGGCTCCTATATATTAATCTCGACGAGCGTCGTTCTTACCATCTGCTCGTGCAATACGGTCTACGTCTGGCTTGACACCCAGAGCATTACTCACTAAAGTATCAATACGGATAACGTCATGGTTCATAGTTTTTACGCGATTATCAAGTGCAATAATAATGCCTTTGAGACTTCCTACAGAACTCGTGACACCAGCTAAAATAAATTTCATTGTTAGAAATACAAAATAGCCTCCAGCACATGCTGCAGCTATAGGGAAACCTACATCCGAAACTAGCTTAAAGAACATGTTAATATCCATCGTAAACACACCTTTGTCATTGATTTTTGCATGTGATTGCGGTATATTTAGAACTTAGGAGAAAAGAAAATGATGGCACGAATTCTAGTAACAAAGCGCAATGGTAATCGAGAACTTCTTGATCTGAATAAATTTCATAAGGTCGTGGCTTGGGCATGTGAAGGTATCAATGCTGTATCTGAATCAGAGATTGAACTTAAATCTCACATTCAGTTTTATGATGGTATCAAGACTACAGACATTCAAGAGACTTTGATCAAGGCAGCTGCTGATCTTATCAGTGAGGATACTCCTGGGTATCAGTACGTTGCTGGTCGTCTCATCAATTATCATCTACGTAAGGAAGTATACGGTGACTTTAACATACCTGATCTTGCTAGCCATGTGCGTAATGTGGTGGACGCTGGTTATTATGATGGAAATATCTTGGAGTGGTATGACGCTGCAGAGCTTTCTACTCTTAATAGCTTTGTGGACCATCGTAGGGATTTCAGTATCGCTTACGTAGGTATGGAACAGTTCCGTGGTAAGTATTTGATCAAGAACCGTTCAACTGGAAGAATTCACGAAACTCCTCAGTTTGCGTACATGCTTATTGCTATGGTTCTATTCCGTAATTATCCAAAAGAAACAAGACTAAAATGGGTTAGGGATTTATACGATGCGACTTCTACTTTCGAGATTTCTCTTCCAACTCCAATTATGGCGGGTCTACGCTCTCCTCAGAAGCAATTCAGTTCGTGTGTACTTATCGAATCAGATGACTCTCTTGATTCAATTAATGCGACAGCTTCCTCTATCGTTAAGTATGTTTCTCAGAAAGCTGGCATTGGTATTAACGCTGGTCGTATTCGTGCTATCGGCTCTCCTATTCGCTCTGGCGATACTACGCATACTGGCGTTATACCCTTTTACAAACACTTCCAGAGTGCGGTTAAGTCTTGTTCACAGGGCGGTGTCAGAGGCGGTGCAGCAACTCTTTATTATCCTATTTGGCATTTGGAGGTTGAAGACCTACTGGTACTGAAGAACAACAAGGGCACAGAAGATAATCGTATCCGTGGCTTGGACTATGGTGTCCAATTTAATAAGGTGATGTATGAACGACTACTCTCTGGCGGTAATATTACTCTTTT
>Ga0208497_1000192_pt1 | contig 33407 bp, 36 predicted proteins | sample CryBogCBE25Aug07_FD_184555 | JGI IMG/M metagenome (GOLD analysis project Ga0208497, IMG submission 184555) | Freshwater microbial communities from Crystal Bog, Wisconsin, USA - CBE25Aug07 (SPAdes) | ecosystem: Environmental > Aquatic > Freshwater > Lake | place: Crystal Bog, Wisconsin, USA...
TCGCTGGCTTGTCGGTCAATGAACTTGTAGTCATTGCCTTTTTCTGGTTTGTATAAAGATAAACGTGGCATAATGATATTTATCGTTAGCTAAATATGTAAGAGGAACTATTTATGGACGAATTAGCCCCAACAACACAATCTAACAGTACTATAGAGCGAAATAACGTATTCAAGTACGTTAAGCTAATGCTGGGTGACCAGATGATCGAAGTAGAACTAGATCCTGAACACTACGAAGCTGCCTTGGATCGTGCGTTAAATCGTTACCGTCAAAAAAGCCCAAATAGCGTAGAAGAAAGCTACTTGTTCCTTGAATTAATACAGGATCAAAATGAATACAGATTACCCGATGAAGTTATTGCGGTACGCCAAGTATTCCGTCGTGCTATTGGCAGTCGTAGCGGTATCGGTGCTGGTGGTACTTTGTTTGAACCCTTTAACCTGGCATATACAAATACATATTTGATGTCAGGATCTATGATGGGCGGACTAGCAACGTATGATGCGTTTGCTGGATATCAAAAGCTAGTTGGACGTATGTTTGGTAGCTATATTGAATTCCTATGGAAACCAACTACACACATCATAGATATTTTACAACGTCCTTTTGCCCAGGGCGAACAAATCCTAATCCAAAGCTATAATCATAGACCAGATTGGGTCCTACTACAAGACATTTATGCCAAGCAATGGCTAAAAGACTATACTCTTGCAGTTTGTAAAGTTATGCTAGGCGAAGCACGTAGTAAGTTTGCGTCAATTGCTGGCCCAGGTAGTTCAATTCAGATGAACGGAGGCGATTTGAAATCAAGTGCTAAAGAAGACTTTGAGCGTCTTGATAAAGAATTAGATACTTACGTAGCGGGCGGTTCGGGCTTAACATTTGTTATTGGCTAACAAATAATTTGACCTTGTAACAAAACTGTTATATACTAGCATATCTTCAGGAGATGCTATGATTATAGGTGTGTGTGGCTTTATCGGTTCAGGCAAGGATACTATTGCCGACTATTTGACTAACTTCCACGGTTTTAGACGAGAATCATTTGCTAACAGTTTAAAAGATGCTGTAGCACAGGTATTTGGTTGGGATCGAACTATGTTAGAAGGCCGTACTAAGCAAGCCCGTGATTGGCGAGAGCAAGTTGACACTTGGTGGGCAGAACGTTTAGATATGCCACAGTTAACTCCACGTTGGGTGTTACAATACTGGGGTACAGAAGTTTGTCGCAACGGATTCCACGACGATATGTGGATAGCTAGTTTAGAAAACAAATTACGTCTAAGTACAGACGATGTTGTTATTAGCGATTGCCGTTTTCCTAATGAAATTAAATCAATTAAAGACGCTGGCGGAATCGTAATTCGTGTAAAACGCGGAGACGAACCGGTATGGTACAAAGATGCGGTAGATATGAACGCTGGTGAACATTGTATGAACTGGGCATTGGCTAAAAATCGTATGAGTAAATTAGGAATTCACGCTAGCGAAACAGCTTGGGTTGGAACAAAGTTTGATTTTGAACTGGATAATAACAGTACTATTGACGATTTATATACACAGATTAAAGATGTTATAGATCGGGTATCAGATCGCCTTGACGCCAGCGAACGCCCTCTTTATGTAGGACTCGAGCGCAGTTAGAGCATACCGTTTTTAGATTTGCTGGACGGCAGTTATTAAGATCTCCGTCTACGTGAAATACAGCAAAAACTTCTTTATGCGGGCTTTTGAATCCGCACTTATCACACTGATTCTTTGGACGATATCCTGAGCGAAACCACTTAGGAACTCCTGAATCTTTGCCTTTGAGACAAGCATTGCACTGACTGCGGTAGAAAGTTTTACCGTTTTTCTTGTAATTAACAGCGGTTGGACGCAATCCGCAAGCACATAGTGGTCTCATATTTTATTTAAGCGAACCTGGCCTTTTCGAGACCTTTTCTTAGGCGTATATAAGCTATAAAAACTCAAAATGCTATAAATACATTTAAGAACAATGTTCAAACGGAGATTCTAATATGGCCCAACTAAGTTCACCAGGCGTAAGCGTAACAGTAGTAGACGAGTCGTTCTACACACCAGGCGCTCCTGGCACAGTCCCTTTAATCGTAGTTGCATCAGCAGCAAACAAAATGAATTCCGCTGGTACTGGTATTGCACCAGGAACAACTCCAGCAAACGCAGGCAAAGTTTGGTTATTAACAAGCCAAATGGATCTTGGAAATACTTTTGGTATTCCTTACTTCCAAACTGACGCAGAAAACAATCCAGTTAACGCTGGTGAATTAAACGAATACGGTCTACAAGCTGCTTACAGCTTCTTAGGCGTAAGTAATCGTGCTTATGTTGTACGTGCTGATGTTGATACAAGTCAACTACACGCTCGCGCAGATGCTCCAACAGGATTACCAGCAGACGGTACATTCTGGTTAGATATTGCAGACAGCAATTTTGGCGTATTTGAGTGGGACGCAGATGCCGCTACAGCAACAAACGGTCAATCATTCCAACACCAAGCTGTATCTGTTATTACTGACAGTTCATTGGTAAATGATAGCGGTGCTCCTATTAACAGCTATGGACAAATTGGTGCATACGCTCTAGTAGCAACATCAACAACAAACACACTATGGTTTAAGAAATACGCAACTGATGGTATTTTAGCCGCAGGTAAGTGGGTAGAAGTTGGTAGCAGTCAGTGGAAAGCAAGCTGGCCAGCAGCTCCAGGCGGTCCTGGTGTAGGCACATTAGGTTACGCTGCTCCAACAACATTTACAGGTTCTATCAGCGGAACAACTTTAACAGTTACTTCTGGTGTAATTCCTACAATTCCAGCAGGCGGATTAATGCTAACAAGTACAATCCAAGCTGGTAGCTTTGTATCTGGACACAGCTACACTATTGCTATTTTAGGTAACACAAACTGGCACGCTATTGGTGCAAGTTCGACTCCACACGTAGGCGAGACATTTACAGCAAACGCTGCTGGATCTGGTTCAGGTACAGCAACAACAGCTGGATTTATTGCTCAAACTACAATTACTGGTGTTATCGACGCAGGTGCAGGTACATACACAGTAACAAGTTATCCATCATTGTTCCCAAGTACTGGAAATGCTACATTCTATATTGCTAACCCTGTAACAGATACATTGACAATTAATGGTGCTTATGTACAAATCCACAGTAACAGTTTATCATCTTTAGCAACAACTATTACTAGCGAATTCCAAAGTGTTGGTATTACAGCTGGTGTTGATGCAAATGGTTATTTGAACATTTACAGTGATGGTACTGGTGCAGCTCAAGCAGGCGATGTTCCTGGTAGCTTTACACTAGGTGGAACAGCAGTTCCAAAATTAGGTATGCAATCAGTTACATATCGTCCACCATCATTGAACATTGGACCACACACAAGTGTTCCTAAGTTTAAGACATTAGACGGTTTATCATATGGCTCAAGCATTGGTGGCGGAACTCCTGCTCCAAGCGGTAGCGTATGGGTTAAGTCAACAGCAGTTAACCAAGGTGCTAACTGGGTTATTAAGAAGTACATTGCCGCAACTAATAGTTGGGTACAACAACCAGCTAAACTATTTGCTAACTCAGCTGTAGCTTTAGCAACTTTAGATCCAGCAGGCGGCGGTGCAAACTTAGCATTTGGTGCATTGTATGTTAAGTATGATGTAATGGAAGCAGCTCCACAAACAGCAGACTTCCTTGTATATGCACGTAGCGGTGCTGGTGCAATGAATATTCAATCTGTAAGATTTACAGATGACTTATTAGCAGCTCACACATATACATTTACAGTATCTTACACAATACCGGGTGCAACTACATTCCAACCAGCAAGTCCAATCACTGTATCATTTACAGCAACAACTGGAATGGGTAGCGGAACAGCTAATGCTCGTGCATTCTTAACAGCATTTACTGGTGCAATAAGCGATGCTAATATCAGTGCTGTAATTAATAGCGATAACAGCGTTACAATTACACACTTAGCCGGTGGCGATATTAAGTTTACTGATGGTGCATATACTCCATTAGCAACTTTATTCCCAGTATCTTCAACAGCTAACTTGTATGCAAGTCCTTCAATGGATGCTGACTATGTTGCTAGTCTATGGACTTCAACTGTTGACGGAATGGGATTCATTACTCCAAGCGTATCAAGTCCAGTAACAGATCCAGCAGATCAAACATTGTGGTACAACAGCGACATTACTGAAGTTGACATTATGGTTAACGCAGGTCCAGGACAAGGTTGGGTAGGTTACCTAACAACAGTTGGACAAGCTGTAGTGAACCCAGGTGTTGGTTTTGCAAGCGGAACAACTTCAACAGACCCAGCAGGTCCAATCGTAAGTGCTACACAACCAAAAGTACGTAGCGATGGTAAAGGTTTAAATCACGGTGATATTTGGGTTAGTACAGCTGACATCGAAAACTTCCCAATGATTTACAAGTTCAACTTCTTAACTAAGAAGTGGGTACTAGTTGACAACGCAGACCACACAACAAGCGAAGGCATTGAATTTGCCGATGCACGTTGGAACGATAACAGCGCACTAAGCGCACCCCAAACTGGTGCTGGTGCTCCTGACTCAATTAAGTCATTGCTACACAGCGGTTATGTAGACTCTGATGTTATTGATCCAGCACTATACCCAACAGGTATGTTGCTATGGAACTTACGTCGTTCAGGTTACAATGTTAAGAAATATGTTAAGAACTTTGTAGATACACAAGAACTAAATCATCAGTTCTTAGTTGACGCAGCTCCACAACCAATGACAAATTACTATCCAGATCGTTGGGTAAGTGATGCTCCTAACCAGTTAGATGGTGCAGGTACATTTGGACGTAAAGCTCAACGTGCTGTAGTGTTAAAAGCTCTAACAGCTACAATTGAAGCTAATCAAAACATTCGTCAACCAGACACAGTTATCTATAACTTGTTAAGCTGCCCAGGATACTTAGAAACTCTAAGCCCATTAATCAGCTTGAACACAGATAACGGTCAATCAGCATTTATTGTTGCAGATAGTCCAGCACGTTTAACACCAGATGCTACTTCATTGAGCAACTGGGGTAACAACGTAAATGGCGCAGCTGTAGACGGTGAAGATGGTCTAATCGCTACAAACAGCTACGCGGCTGTGTATTATCCTTGGGGTTATACACAAGACTTAACAGGTAACAATGTAGTTGTTCCTCCAAGTCACATTATGTTGCGTACAATCGCTCTAAGCGACAATGTTAGCTATCCTTGGTTTGCACCAGCTGGTGTACGTCGTGGTGGTGTAACAAACGCAAGTTCAGTTGGTTACGTAGATGGACAAACTGGTGAATTCCATACTGTTGCTTTAAATGGCGGACAGCGTGATACACTAGCTGGAATCCACGTTAATCCAATCACATACCTAGCTGGAACAGGCTTAGTGTGTTATGGACAGTACACACGTCAGTTAGTTGCAAGTAGTTTAGATCGCATTAACGTAGCACGTTTGGTAATTTACTTACGTTATCAGTTGAATAAGATTGCTAAACCATTCATATTTGAACCTAACGATACAATTACACGTAACGAAATCAAACAACAAATTGAAAATATGTTGCTTGAGTTAACTGGCCAACGTGCGCTATATGACTTTATCGTAGTTTGCGATAAATCAAATAACACACCAGCTAGAATCGACAAAAATGAATTGCACGTTGACATCGCAATTGAACCAGTCAAATCAGTTGAGTTTATCTATATCCCAATGCGTCTAGAGAACACTGGTGCTATAGCTGGCCTTGGCGCATAATTAGGAGAATATAAATGGCAATCGCAGCATTATCAAACTTTACAGTACCGTTAGCTAGTGACCAGAGCGCAGGCTCACAAGGTATGCTAATGCCGAAGCTGAAATATCGCTTCCGCATTAGCTTTGAAAACTTTGGAAAATCTAGCCCAACAACAGAACTTACAAAACAAGTTCAAGATTGTGGACGTCCAAGTGTTAAATTCGCAAACCAAGTAATTGAAATTTACAACAGTAAGATCAACTACGCTGGTAAGCCAACTTGGGATCCATTGGCAGTTAAGATTCGTGATGACGTTACTGGAGCTGTTACTACATTAGTAGGCGAACAAAACCAGAAACAATTCGACTTCTTTGAACAAAGTTCAGCCGCAGCAGCTGGCGACTACAAGTTTACAACTCGTATTGAAATGCTTGATGGCGGTAACGGATCAAGTGCTCCAGTAGTGTTAGAATCTTGGGAAGTTTATGGTTGCTACTTGGTAAGCACAAACTGGTCAGGCTTAGATTATAAAGCTCAAGAACCAGTAGTTTTAGAACTAAGCATTCAGTTCGACAACGCTGTCCAAGTAATCGGTGGATCATTAGGTTCTCCAACAGCAGTTAGAACTACTCCAGGCGGCACTAACAGTATCGGTAGTTAATAATAGAAAACCTACTTCGGTAGGTTTTTTATTGACTCTTCATTATATACGCAGTTTATCTTTTCGATAAATATTAGTATGGCCTTTACTCCAAACTCTGCATTACAGTCTACCCCACCTACAATCTTAAAAGATTGGCGTCACGCTGCCAACCTCTTTAATGTAGATCAATTTAGACTAGCACCTAAAAGTGGATTCTTATTCCACGTGGCATTTGGCATTAACCAAGGTGCTTTACAGAATATTAATCTAGTACAACGCTACGGACAAGAGATTAATATGTTAGTTAAAGGTGTAGACTTGCCAAGTTTTACTATACAAACAGAAACATTAAATCAATACAACAGAAAGAAAAACGTACAGAATCAAGTTAAGTACGGTGAAATTAGTATTAAGTTCCACGACGATAATATGGGGTTAATCAACCAGTTGTGGCAGAACTATTTTACATATTACTATGCAGACAGTAGGAGTGCTAATACCGCTGGTGCATATAGTAGAAATGCTACTACAGGTTATAGTTCAGCAATGCCAACTCCTTATGGTTTTGACAATGGCAGTACCCAACCGTTCTTTAACTACATTAAAATTTATCAGATGGCAAGACACGAATATGTTTGTTATCAATTATACAACCCTATAGCAACTAACTGGAACTATAACAAAGTTAGTTATAGCGATCAAGGTGTACACGACTTTGATATGAAAATTGTATACGAAGCTGTGTCATTTAGTCAAGGTGCTGTAGAAGCCGGAACACCAGAAGGATTTGGATTAACACATTACGATACAACGCCTAGTTCATTGACTGGTATAACTACTCCTAGCGATGGTGGACCAAGTTTTGTACAAAGTACTGACACAAATGCACTGGCACCAGGAATACTGGCAAATGCTATTAATTCTGTAAATCAAAATCAAAATACTAGTGGTGGGTTGGGTATTGGTAATTTAGTAGCAGGCACAGCATTAGTCGGTGCTGGCATCGCGGCATTCAACGCTTTAGGCGGAATCAGCGGGATATCTAGTGCGGTTAGTGGTGCAGTTAGTGGAATTAAAGATACATTATTTCCAAGCTCAGATAAAAATGCTAGCGATTCACAAAGCACAGACAACCCTGCAACTACAGATCAAACCAAGGACGATAGTCCAGCACCTACTACACAAGAAGATCAACCAGCTAGTCCATCTAGCGATGATGCAGCACCATTAAATACACAAGACGGTACAGGTACTCCATCAGATCCAGGAAATGACGGATGGGGTGAAGGATAAAAATGAGAACAAACTTACCACAACCAGCAACTAGTAAAAACGTAAAAACATTTTTTGATAATTATTTTTCAAAGACTGTTAGTTTTCCAGCTGAGCAAATTGATGCTGTAGTTGGATTTTTTCTTAAACGCGGTTTTGATACAAATAGTGCCAACAGTATTGCTATTACACTATTAAACCAAGCAAGAAAAGAAAATGTTGCAGTGTTTGCCTTAATAGACAGTTTAAAAAGTCTAACGGATATACAACTAACTCAGGTTGTAACACAAGTGTTAAATGGCAGCAGAGAGAAAACTAGTTTACTAGGTTATAGAATTGCGCCAGCAACTGACACTTACGAAAGTCGCAATATTTTAGTCTAATATGGCAAAATTTGCTCGCGGAAAATTTGCGATGAAGCACCCCGAAAAATATGTCGGTACCAAAGTGCCAACATATAGATCCAGTTGGGAATGGAGCTTTATGAATTTCTGCGATAACAATCCTAGCATTATTAAGTGGGCAAGTGAAGCAATTAATATTCCCTACAGAGATCCACTTACCAACAAACAAACCATTTATGTCCCAGATTTCTTCATTCAATACATAGATAAGAAGAATCAAATGTCTGTGGAACTTATAGAAATTAAACCCGCTAGCCAAACTATTTTGGAACGTGTGGGCAAGAGCAAATACAATCAAGCACAGTTTATAAAGAATCAGGCTAAATGGACAGCCGCTAATCATTGGTGTAAACAACAAGGTATCAAGTTCCGTATTTTAAACGAAAATGATATCTTCGCCGGTGCAAAATAGATAAGTAACTTTATGACAAAGAAACTAGAAGAAATCTTAAATCTGCCAGAGAGCAAGAAAATTGTCAAGGCAGAAGAAAAAAAGCAAATCAAAGCTGATATGGCCGCGCCATTTTTGAGAGACATATCTGAGTTTGATAAAATCTCAGCGGCACTTCCGCAAGTCAAAGGACTGGGCGACGCTGGCGATAATGAGCTAGATGAACTGGCTAAAAAAGCTACAGATGCTTACGATGATATTATGGACTTGGGAATGAACGTGGAAGCACGTTACAGCGCACGTATGTTTGAAGTAGCAGCAAGTATGCTTAAGAATGCCATTGATGCTAAGACAGCAAAACTTGATAAAAAGTTAAAAATGATTGATCTACAGCTTAAAAAGCAGAAGATTGACCAAGATGCTAACAACGCAGACGACGGTGTAACAATACAAGGCGATGGTGTTATTATTTCAGATCGTAACAGTTTGCTAGAAAAATTAAAGAATTTGAAATAAATACTATACTGGGATCACACTATGAAATCATTTAAACAATATCTATCAGAAAGCACAAAAGTTTACGAATTTAAGGTTAAAATTGCCGGAGATTGCCCAGGCGATTGCTCTAGCAAAATCAAAGCCGCTCTTGCACAATTCCACGTAGCTAGTGTTAGTTCTGGTAAGAGCACACCAATACAAGAACGTCAGGCAGAGTTTCCTGAGCACAAGAATGTCAATATGACAATTTTTGATGTAACAGCACACTACCCAGCAACTAGCAAACAAGTACGTGATATGGTAAGTGAACGTTTAGGTATTTCATTAAACAACGTAAAAGTTAAGAATCAATTTGAAGAATTAGAATACGAGATTAATCACGAACACGATGAAAAATCTGGTAAAGCATTGTTAGGTACAGACTACGAACAAACTAACCATCAAGATGTTGTTGGTGACAAACGTAAGATGAGTTTCCTAGCATCTATTAGTAAAGAAAAACACGAAGGAAAAGAATACAGCGGTGTTAACGATGAATTATTTCCTAAAGCTGCTAAAGTAAAAGCACAGGCCGAGATGGCTACAGAAACTAAAGCTGGAAAAAGCGTAGTTGGCTCTAGCAAGGTGAAACTTCCAACAGTTGGAGCAAAATAATGAACTATAAAGATTTAATGCAGAAATTAGCTGCTATTGAAGAAGGTAAGCAAGTTAACGAGATGGGTATTCCAATGCCAGGTATTATTGCTCAAGCAATTCATCCTGAACAACCTAAACAACAAGACAATGTTACAATGAACGTTAGTATGAACGGTTCAGGCGCAGGTGGAATTAAAGACCTAATGGATATTTTACGTGCTATAGAGCACGGCGAAGAACATCACGCAGAACCAGAACACGGTGCAACAGTTCACCCAGATACACACGGTGAACTAGGCAATATGATTTTTGGTGAACCAGAAATGCACGATCACGATGAGCCATTGTTTGGTGGTGAAGATGAGCCTGTAGAGGAAACAATGGGCGATGATGACGAGCATTTTGCTAATAGTGCCCACGGCGGATCTGGCACCCATACACACGGTATTGATGCGGTAACTGCCACTGGTGATGATTTGCACAAAGGAACAAAGGGTATTCCACGTTATAGTCCAGGCAACAATACATTAAAAGTTAAAGAAGGTCTAATTGAAAAATTAAGTAGTTTATATAACGAAGTTAAAACACGTGAAGTTCTAGAAGAAAATGTACACTTAGATGAAACAGGCGCAACATTTAAACACATCCTACATACATACAAACGTGACGTTATGGACTTTGAAAATGGCGGCGAAATGAGCGATAGCTTGTATGATGCACTATATGACTATTACTTTGACGATATGCCATACGGTGTTAAGAAAGCTCGCGACGGCGATCCATATGAGTGGATTGGCGATCGTTTTGCAGATGATTTAGGCATTAGTGAAACAGTAGCAATGAATCAACAAGTTGAAGAAAATCAAGCAGGGCACGACTATCAAACTGGTGAACCATTAAAACAAGGTCCAGATGGTAAGTGGCGCAATAGCAAAGGCGAAGAACGTGATCCATTAAACGGTGGACCGATTAATCCAGGCGGCGGCGCCAAGTTCAGAAGCATAATGTCAGTTCCTGTTAAAGAAGAACGTACAGAAGAAAAAGATGAAAAGGGCAATGTAGTTCGCTGGAAAGAAGAAGGCGAATGGGTTAAGGCTAAAGACAAAGAAGGCCGTGGCAAAGTAACTAACCTAAGCGATAAGGCTCGTCGTGAAAGTGAAAAAATGTCTAAGAAAGACGTAAAAGAAACCGCTCATCACGAAGACGACGAAGAGAAAAAGATTCGACACCTAATGCGAAAATACGGTTGGAGTCGTCAAGAAGCATTAGAGTATTATCACTATGAAGAACACGATCCTAAAGATTATGAAGATATGGAAGAATCTGCTAAATGGCGTGATCCTAAATACAAAGGCCAATTGTTTACTCAAAAGAAAGGCGACAGTGATGATTACGATAGCATAGATTACGGATACGGTATAAAAGAAAGACCTAAAAAAGATCCAGGTCAAAAACGATCTACATTTGACAGGGATACTGTATGGACAGATCCATTAGATACTAGAAGTAATTTACCTAAACATCACAATGATCCTGAGAACTGGGGGTATGGTAGTATCTCTAGTAAAGGCGACTCAAAAGGAAAACTTACGGCTGATAGAAGAAAGCGTATGAAAAATGATATTCGAGGAAGTTTAGGACAACACCATACTCCAAACTTACCAGAACAAATGAATGAAAGCAAAGAATTAACCGATATCATTGCATTGACTAAGTATTTAAAAGGTTAAGTTTCGTCGCAGTTAGCACCCTGTCCAAGGTGCCAAATAGACCCCCCGGGGTCTATTTTTTTGATTAAATAAACATATGGCAAAAAGTCTCGACGGGGTCTTAACAAAAAAGGCTCACACTAAAGAAAAGTTTACAGAAGAACAAGTTGAACACTTGATGAAGTGTGCCGACCCTCAAACTGGCTATTTACATTTTGCCAAAAACTTTTTTCATATTCAGCATCCGGTAAAAGGCAAAGTAAAATTTGAACCTTTTGAATACCAAGTAAGATTGTTATCTGCTTATCACGATTATCGTTTTAATATTAATATGCTACCGCGCCAAAGCGGTAAAACAACTTGTGCAAGTGCATACTTACTATGGTACGCAATGTTCCATCCAGATCAAACTATTCTTGTTGCTGCTCACAAATACACAGGATCACAGGAAATTATGCAACGTATACGTTATGGATACGAACTTTGCGATGATTATATTCGTGCAGGTGTTGTAAACTACAACAAAGGGAGTATAGAATTTGAAAACGGATCAAGAATTGTTTCAGCTACTACTACTGGTAACACCGGTCGTGGTATGTCCATATCCTTACTTTATTGCGATGAGTTTGCGTTTGTTCAGCCCAATATTGCAACTGAATTTTGGACCTCAATTTCACCAACCTTGGCAACAGGTGGACGAGCAATTATAACAAGCACACCTAATAGTGATGAGGACGAATTTGCTATTATCTGGAAAGAAAGTCAAGACAAATTTGATCAGTACGGCAATGAAAAAGAAGATGGCACCGGCCGCAATGGATTCCACGGATTCAAAGCTGACTGGTTTGAACATCCTGATCGAGATGACAAGTGGAAAGAAGTTGAAATGGGCCGTATTGGTGAAGAACGTTTCCGTCGTGAGTATGGGTGCGAATTCCTAGTATTTGACGAAACACTTATTAATTCCTTAAAACTAGTTGAACTGGTGGGCAAAGAACCTAATTTTAAGATGGGGCAGGTTCGTTGGTGGAAAAAACCAGAACCAGGCAACGTATACCTAGTAGCACTGGATCCTAGCTTGGGCACAGGCGGAGACTATGGAGCTATTGAAGTATTTGAAATGCCCAGTATGATACAAGTTGCAGAGTGGCAACATAACATTACACCTATACAACAACAGGTCAAAATCTTTAGGGATATCTTAAAATACATATCTGACGAAATAGGCGGTGAATCTTATAATCAAATATACTATAGTGTAGAAAATAATACAGTGGGCGAAAGTGCGTTAGTTGTTATTGATAACTTAGGAGAAGAAACGTTTCCGGGTATTTTCCTAAGTGAGCCTCTTCGTAAGGGCAATGTACGTAAATTCCGCAAAGGATTTAACACTACATTTGGCAATAAAATATCTACCTGTGCCAAGGTAAAATTCCTAATAGAAGAAGGAAAAATGACACTATATAGTCGTCCTTTAATCAGTGAACTTAAAACATATATTGCAAAAGGTACTACATTTGCGGCTAAAGAAGGGCAACACGATGACTTAGTAGCGGCATTACTGCTAGTAGTACGTATTAGTCAAGTACTAGCAGAATGGGATCCAGAAGTGTTTGAACACTTAAAAGTTACTAGCGAATGGGTCTCAGATACCGAGTTTGAGCCGCCATTGCCTATATTCATATCAACGGGCATCTGATAAATATACTATGAACACGAATTTAGATAAAATTGCATTAGATTTGTACGGAAAGATACAAACACGTTTTTCAGATATTAAAATGGGAGACGAACACGCAGGAGTCTTAAGCAAAAAAGCTGACATTCCTAAAGCTCGCTTCTTTGAGTTTGAATACAAAGAAAACGGTTATCCGTTAGGTACCATTGCTATTACTTTAGACGAAGATGATGGCATTGTAGTACAAATCAGTGGTGATATTGCAAATAAAAAACACGAAGGTGCTTTTAAATTTATTCGTAGCTTTAGACAATTTGCTAAAGATCGTTTAATTAATTTTGATGTGCAGAACATAGGCAAAGACAATCTTGATAAACGAGATTATGAGTTTCAATCTAAGCCCAAGGAAGAACCAATGGAACCAATGATGGAAAGTAAATTATATGGTACAACTCGTATGAGTTACCAAGACTTGGGAGAAACCAAGTTGATCGTTAAACACAGTCAGGTTATTAATCCTGATTTGCCAGCAGGCCGCACAATGCACATTGAAAGCATTTATGTTGAAAATGCAGACGGAGAACGTTTCAAGTATCCATATAAGCATCTTAATGGTGCTCGTGCATTGGCAGAACATTTAAAGCACGGTGGCAATCCTTATGATCCAATTGGACAGTACATCAGTAGTTTAAGTGAAGAACTTGCACAACTGCGTAAGTTTAAAGGTTATGTATCACGTAACACTAACTTGTCAGAAGCAATGGGCGATATTACAAGTAAGGTAATGGAACGTATCGAACAGGTTAAGAAAGAAGTTGCTGGTTTACAACGCACAGCATACTACACACAATTTGCAGAATCATTTGAAGCACGTGAAGAACAAATGATTCCAGAAGAAATTATAAGTGATTGGATTGATCGTTTAACAATCCGTTCATTCAATGAAGATTTACGTACAGCGTTCCCATATATATTCCGTTTAGTAGATGAAACACAACTTCCAGTTAAAGATTTAACAGCAGACGATTTACTAGATGAAGTATTTGATGGTGATAAAGAAACTGGTACTACACACAAAGGTGGTAAAGTTGAAAAAACTAAACACGGTGTAAAACATACTAAAACTGATTATGAAGACGGTAACGGTGAAAAAGGACGCAAGCCTAGCGAAGAAGGTCCAAAGAGTCGCTATAAACAGACTCCAACATTAGATCCAGAAGATCAATTTGAAAGTTTCTTAGACAGTATTGTTAACGAAGACGAAGAGACACAAGAAGGCGAAAACGGTTTATTCAGTCCTAACAAATCAACACAACAGGCCGCAATTCAAAAGTTCAACGAGATAATGAAAACTGAACTTAAAGGTGGACCAGAAGGTATCAATGTTATCGATAGTTTAAAAGGACTTATCGATGATCCTGAATTCTTAGAAAAGATGAAAGACATTGATCCAGATTTAGATGCACGTGGTGTTATTCAAACAGAATTAAACACAATGGCTAAAACAAGTCCAGACATTGCAAGAATTATTCCGCAATTAGATTTTAAAGGTGACGAGCAAATTGGTGGTCAAGAAGTACCTCCAGAAGCAGCTCCTCCTGCACCACCTGAAGCGGCAGCACCTCCTGCTCCTCCAGAAGGCGCACCACCAGCACCTGCTCCTGAAGCTGGTGCAGTTCCTCCAGCACCACCAGAAGGCGCACCTCCCGCACCAATGGCAGAAGGTGTAAATCGTAAACGCGAGGGAATGTTAAAAGTTATTAACAAGGCTAAAAAAGCTGGTGCTAAGTTAGATACGACAATTGACTTAGGTCATAGATCAATGACGCTACACGACTGTATCCGTGAAAGCGGCCTAACAGCACAAGAATGTGGATTTGATGATAGCGGCGATGAAACTAGCGGAGATCCAGTCAAGGATATGCTAAAAAGTGTTAGCGGTTTTTGGAATGCCCAGGAAAGAAACTTTACTATTGGCGGAACACGTTGTAAGACTAAGATTATTAAAGATTTCAAAGATGGAATGTTTAAAGGTGCTACACCAGAAGATGTACATAAAGTCTGTGCGTTAATTGATAAAATGGATCCAAGCAGTAATCATAATCAGGCGCTTGGCGATATTAAACGCCTAGCCGGTGTTAAACACGCTGGAGTAATTCATCATCAACATTCTCCAGAAGTAGAAGTAGACGAAGCTTCTGAGCAAGATGATTTTGCTAAAATGATGGCACAATTCCAACAAATGCACCCACAAGCAGACATTGGTAAAATGATGCAACAAGTTCAAAACGACCCAAATGCTAAGATTACACGTAGCAACACAAGCAGTGGTACTATCAATGGTAAATCTGCAAGTTATGATGATGCTATGAAACAAATGCCTAAGATAAACTTTGGCGGACAAGATTTTGATATGAACCATCCAGATCAAATGGGTGATAAAATTAAAGGTATGATGGGCGGTATGATGGGAAAGATGCAAGGTCAGATGCCTAATCAAGATGTAGAATTTCCAGGTGGCAAAATGAACCCACAAGATATGATGAAAGGTATGATGGGTAAATTTGGAATGCAAGAATCAGACGAATTGTCGACTATACTTAAAATCGCAGGAGTTAAAAAATGAAAAAAGTTACAGAACAACAACTACACGAAGCAGTAACTCGCTTGCGTAGTAAGATGGCCGAAGATACACTAAATGAAGTAGACTGGGGTGCAATGGCTAACAATGCTTGGAAGGGCATTAAAGGTGCAGGTAGTGCAATTGGTAACGCACTAAACACAACCGGCGGCAAAATAGCAGGCGGTGCAGCATTGGGTGCAGGTGCGTTAGCAGCTGGACAAGCACTAGCAAAACCAGGTACTCCAGCGGCAGGTGCTAATTCAAATCCAGCCACAAAAGCATTACAAGATAAATTAATTGCGGCAGGTGCAAAAATTAAAGCAGACGGAATTATGGGTCCAGCAACACAAGCGGCTATGAAACAATTTCCACAAGCAGCTGGCGGCAGTGCAGCAGAAACGGGAACTACAGCAACAGCGGCACCTACAGCAACAGCGGCACCTACAGCAACAGCGGCACCTACAGCAACAGCGGCACCAGCAACTGATCCTAATGCGGCTGCAGCTAAAGCAAGTGCTGGCGGAGCAAATATGGCTTTAGTACAAAACCGTGAGACTGGAAGTTCAGAAGAAGGCGGAGTTACTTACGCTATTGACGATGCAGGTACTAAGTTAGCAAAAATTAATCCACAAACACAAAAGTGGGAAAAGATTGCGGCAGCACCTGCACCAGCGGCGACTGGTAGTGCAGCTTTAGATGGAACTAAGCCAGGTGCAAATCCAGCTACAACAATTCCAGGTGGGCCACAGACAGCGGCAGGAGCACCAGCAAAAAGCGAAGCTGAAAAAGCCGACGATGCACAATATGCGGCAGCCAACGCTCAAAATCAAGCAAATGCGGTAAAAGCAACCCAAACAATGCCAGCCGGTCCAGCACCAATGGGCGAAGGTACTGGCTTCCGTAATGATGAATTAAATAGAATTGTTAGTCTAGTACACTATAGATAATTCGGCTAAAAAATCCACATTTCAAGCAAGATTCCTCTTGCTTTACTAAATAAAAGTGCGTATAATAACATATACGCACTTTTTGTTTTAGTAGGTTCTAAAACAAATATAGGCAAATAAAATAGCAGAAATGCAAACAAAGGCTAATACAGGAGAACTATTATGGCAACTTTGGCAGAAATTAGAGCAAAACTAAAAGCATCTGAACAAAAAGGTTCAGGAGAAAGAACAGGCGGCGATAAATCAATTTACCCGTTCTGGAATTTAAAAGAAGGTGGCGAATCTACACTTAGATTCTTACCAGATGGTAACACCGACAACACCTTTTTCTGGGTCGAACGTGCAATGATTAAATTGCCATTCGCAGGCATTAAAGGTGAATCAGAAAGCAAACCAGTAACAGTACAAGTACCTTGCGTCGAAATGTACGGCGACACTTGCCCAATCTTGGCAGAAGTTCGTGGCTGGTTCAAAGATCCTAATCTAGAAGATATGGGTCGTAAGTACTGGAAAAAGCGTTCTTACATTTTCCAAGGTTTCGTTGTAGATGACGGACTAGGTGAAAAGAGCGAAGAGCAACCAGAAAATCCAATCCGCCGTTTTATTATCGGTCCACAAATTTTCCAATCAATTCGTGCCGCCTTGGTCGATCCTGAGTTAGAAGACTTGCCAACTGATTATGTACACGGTTTAGATTACCGTATGAAAAAGACAAGCAAAGGTGGTTACGCAGACTACTCAACTTCAAGTTGGGCACGTCGTGAGCGTCCATTGAGCGATGCTGAACAAGCGGCAATCAAGACAAACGGACTTTACAACTTAACAGACTTCTTGCCTAAGAAGCCAGGTGAAGTTGAATTGAAAGTTATGAAGGAAATGTTTGAAGCATCAGTTGACGGCGAGCCATATGATATGGATCGTTGGGGTCAATATTTCAAACCAGCCGGTATGAACCAAAATACTGGTGATCCTAACAAGGCAACTCCTAAAGCATCGGCTCCAGTAGCAGATGACATCGATGATGAAGAAACACCAGCTCCAGTGGCTAAGGCAGCACCTGCTCCTAAAGCTGAAGCTAGCTCAGATGCCGGCGGCGATTCACGTGCCCAAGACATCTTGGCAATGATTCGCAATCGTCAAAAGCAATAAACACTTGGCTTGGGCCTCTGCAACCTAGTTGTACGCCCTAGTTATCTTTTTTAGGAGAATTAACTTATGGCTACAAAAGCCTTCGATCTATCGAAATTTAGAAAGACCTTGACCAAGAGTATCGATGGTCTTGGCGTTGGGTTTAACGACCCGACAGACTGGATTAGTACAGGCAATTATACGCTTAACTATCTAATTAGTGGCGATTTCCATCGAGGAGTTCCACTGGGTAAAGTTACTGTATTTGCCGGCGAGTCTGGTGCTGGTAAGAGCTTTATTTGCTCAGGCAACCTTATCCGTAATGCACAAAAAGATGGTATCTATGTTATCTTAATTGATAGCGAAAATGCACTTGATGAAAAGTGGTTACACGATTTGGGTGTTGATACATCAGAAGATAAACTTCTTAAACTCAATATGGCAATGATCGATGATGTTGCTAAAACTATCCACGAGTTTATGAAAGAATACAAAGAAATGACTGAACGTCCAAAAGTCTTGTTTGTCATAGACAGCTTGGGTATGTTGCTTACCCCTACCGACATCAACCAGTTTGAAGCCGGGGACTTAAAAGGCGATATGGGTCGTAAACCTAAAGCACTTACAGCATTAGTTCGTAATTGTGTTAATATGTTTGGTAATTATAACGTAGGTATGGTTTGTACTAACCACACATACGCTAGTCAGGATATGTTTGATCCAGATGACAAAATTTCAGGCGGACAAGGTTTCGTTTATGCAAGTTCTATCGTAGTTGCTATGAAGAAATTGAAATTAAAAGAAGATGAAGACGGTAACAAAGTAAGTGATGTTATGGGTATTCGTGCAGCCTGCAAGATTATGAAAACACGCTATAGTAAGCCGTTTGAAACTGTACAAATTAAGATTCCGTACGAAACAGGTATGAATCCTTATAGTGGTATGGTCGATATGTTGGAAAAACAAGGCATTCTTGTACAACAAGGTAACCGCTTGAAGTATGTTGATCCAACAACTGGAGAAGAAACCTTATTGTACCGAAAAGAATGGAAAGATGATAAATTAGATATGATAATGGAAAATTATCACATTAAAATTAAAACAACCATTCCTGAGGAGACAGAAGAAAATGTTGAATGAGACACAAATCGGCGATGTATGGCTTAACTTTGTCGAATACTTAGACAAGAAACAATTAGAAACAGTAGCAGAACGTTATATCGATTTACTCGCCGATTTTGGCGTAAGTGATCGCACATTACAAAATGCTACCGGTGTTGATGAAATTCTTGACCAAGCTATTGCCTATTATCTTAACGAAGATGAAGGCGTTACAGAAGACGAAGACGAAGACTACGGCGAATTGGAGTTTTAATGGGTTGGTATTCTAAGGTTTCCAAAGATATTAGTAATATACCAGATGCGGCCGAGCATTTTGAAGCTGAGCTGTTAGTTGCTAAGAAGGAATGTAATATTAGTGGCAATGTTGAACGTGCCGCGGCAAGTATGCCCGGCATTGTTGAACAACGATTTGCACAATTACAAGAAATCGAGGCAATTTTAGAATATCTTAACATTGAATTACGTAGACTTAAAAGTCAACACTTTCGCAAGTATTTAGAAAACTATCAACGTGCTCTAAGTAGCAGAGATTGCGAACGTTATTGCGAAGGCGAACCTGATGTTGTTGATTTTGAAAAAATTATCAACGAATTTGCCTTATTGCGTAACAAGTGGTTAGGTATCACAAAAGCTCTTGACCAGAAACAATGGCAAATTACAAATATTGTAAAATTACGTGTTGCTGGTATGGAAGACGCATCAATATAATCAGTTTACCCAAAAGAGAGAAGGTAGGCCTTAAATAATATGGGCCTATTTTTTTCTATAAGGTTGACCTTTGAAGAAAGTTAGTATATACTTACAATATGATAACAGTTGATAATTTATTACTAAAAATTGTAGATACAGATTCTCCTAAAATAGAAGAATTATTGCCAGCCAGGGATAGTAAGATATTAAAAAGTCTTGCTAGCTCAATTTTAGGCAATTATTTTATCACTGAAAACCAAGGAAGATTGCTGATTAAAATTCTTCGGGAAAATAGCAAAAAAATCACAAATTTTGAAGAGTTAATATCGGATGTAATTTTGTCTCCTCAGTGGTCGAGGTCATTTAGACAAATAGAACAAGTGAAAAAGTTTTATATTACAAAAAATGCAGAACAAGATTTAGTACTATTCATAGAATTAACGTATTCCCACGAAATTCGCAAAATTTTGCAAAATTTAGGTACTAAGATAGAAACACTAGTTCCGTCATCGAATGGAAAATCTTATACTGCTGACCTAACTGAAAAAAATATTGTAGTGTTAGTCGAGCTGTTAGAACCGTTAGGCTTTGAAATTGATGAGACCATAAAAAATCACTACGAAACCATAAAATCGTGGTCTGAACCCGAAATTCGTGGTCAATTTTTATTGACAAATATCGAGCATCAAAACTTTGTTAAAGCCATAACCGCTGACCTTGGTATTGCAACCGCTATTGACCAGAACATCATTAATGACCGAAGTGTTAGGTATCAGTACACCACAGAAAATTCCAAAAATTTCGGTGAAAATTTGACCGAAATTATCGCTAACCGCGGAAAAAGCAAAATCTGGATAAACAAGGCCGAACACTCATTAAGTGAATTAATCAACTCTTTGAAAAATTTACGAAGATTGCCTTTACTAGTGGTCTTTGAAACAACCGAAGATATCGAACTTTATAAAAATCTTGAAAATTTGTCATTTTCCTTAGAAAATAATGGAATTTACGATAATGTAGGAATTTACTTCAGACTGCCTAATAATGAAAATGGCAAAAAATTCAATACACTTATTGCAGACAAAAAATACAACGCAAAGCTAGACACTACAACACAAGTGGCTGCTGTACAGAGTGGAAAATTACCAAAATTTTTCTTAAATAACCCTTGGCGACCTATGAGCGTTATAGCATTAGATACACGTATGGGTTTACGTCACGGTAAAACTAGTGTATACTCTAATTATAGCGATCTTATTGTAGAGTACGCAGAAACTCCAAGTATATTAGAAGAGAGAAAAATCGAATGGCGGTAAAATTAGTAATTCGAGACGAAGTAAACATTAAATTCGAAGGGCTATCTCTCGAAGGTCGTAAAAAGCTGTCTAACACTTTTAAATACGAAGATCCTACGGCTCGCTATCGTCCAGCTTACAAACTTGGACGTTGGGATGGCAAAGTTAGTATGTTTGGACTAGGAGGAGATGGCTATTTGAGCCAGCTAGAAAAGTGCCTAAATATACTGTCTGATATGGATATTGATATAGACGAAGTAGACGATTTACGCACTACACGTAAAATTGAATTTACAGAGATTACAAATAGTTATTGGGCAGATCAAGGAAAAGTTTGGCCAAAAGGTCACAGATTCCAAGGGCAACCTATTATGTTACGTGACGATCAAGTGGAAGTTGTAAACCGCTTTTTCACCAATACACAGGCATTACAAGAAGTAGCAACAGGTGCCGGCAAAACTATTATGACCGCGACATTAAGTCACTGTGCAGAAAAATATGGACGTACTATTGTTATCGTTCCTAATAAAGATCTTGTTGTGCAAACAGAAGAAGACTATATTAACGTTGGTTTAGATGTGGGTGTTTATTTTGGAGATCGCAAGGATTTAGGTCGCACACATACCATTTGTACTTGGCAAAGTCTTAACGTATTAGACAAGAAAAGTAAAAACTGGGACTTAGATCTTGCACTTACTCTAGCAGAATTTCTTGACGGAGTTAAGACTGTTATTGTCGACGAAGTACATATGGCTAAGGCAGAAGTTCTTAAGAATTTACTTACAATTAACTTATGTAATGCTCCTATTCGTTGGGGACTAACTGGTACAGTTCCTAAAGATGACTTTGAAGCACAGCCAATATTTGCTAGTATTGGTCCCGTGGTTGGCGGCATCAAAGCACACGAATTACAAGAGATGGGTGTACTTAGTAACTTACACGTAAACATCTTACAACTTATAGATTTACCAGAATTTAAAACATATCAAGAAGAATTAAAGTATCTTGTCACTAACAAAGACAGGATGACATATTTTAGTAAACTTATACAAGGCTTATCAGATTCAGGCAATACACTAATCCTAGTTAACAGGATTGATACAGGCAAAATATTAACAGAAATGATAGAAGGCGCCGTGTTTATTTCAGGCGAAGTGAAAGGAACCAAACGTGCAGAAGAATATAAAGAACACGCTACAAACGATAACAAAATTACTATTGCGACTTTCGGAGTCGCGGCTGTTGGAATTAATATTCCTCGTATCTTTAACCTGGTATTGCTTGAGCCTGGCAAGTCGTTTGTTCGAGTTATTCAGTCAATAGGACGCGGTATTCGTAAAGCAGAAGATAAAGACTTTGTACAGATTTGGGACATAACTTCGACTTGTAAATTTGCAAAACGTCACCTCACAACGAGGAAAAAATATTACAAGGATGCCAAATATCCATTTACTTTAGAAAAAGTGGATTGGCAAAAATAAGGAATTATGCAGATACTGACATTAGATAATACAACGTTCTCGTTGAACAACTTACCAGAAGAAGTGGATGAGAATACAAGATTTGCGGTACTAGATAATAGCAACCCAACCGAACCAGATTTTTTCTTTATGCCATTAATCTTTTTGGAAAGTTTCAACGCACCGGCAATGGTATTAAGGATTGGTGAAGATGAAATTGCTATGCCTATCGATTGGAGTATTGCTGTTGGAGACAGTACGGCGGCTACAGACATTGAAATTTTACCGTTAACAAGTTTAAATGATAGAGGCTTTGAAGCATTATGCTTTAATCCATTAAGCTCGTTTAGGGTAGAGTTTAAAAAGATTGAAATTGTAAATTTTTACAATGATGTTAAGTGGTATTTTCCAAAAATGAAAAATGGACAACTACTAGCAAGCCCAACAAGATTTGGATCAAAACCAGATTGCGTTTACTTTGTAAAAGAAATTAGTCGCCAAAGCGAAATCATTCAACTAGACAAAATACTATAATGGGAACACTTAAACCGGGTGCCAAATATATACACGAACGTAATGGATCAGTAGTCTATGCCCGAGAATTTGGTGCAGATCCAAGCACAAGGCAAGTAGTAGGGTGGGATTACAATAAAGATGATCCCACTTTTGATCCGCGTACAACAGATGGCCGTCCTTTAATTGATCAAATGCGAGAAGACCAATTATGGGGTAATATTCGGCGAGAAGCAAAAACCAATGTGACTTTACAACGTGCCTTGGATCGTGCTATAATGATATACAAATTAAGTAAGGACAAACTCCGTGAGTGAAAAAATTGAGCTAAAAGAGAAACTAACTGCCGTTGACCAAAATGTTCGCGAACTGTGGGACGCTATGGATGCTGAACAGCAGAAGAGTCTTAAAAGCGAGTTTTTCATACTTAATAGATATGTAAGCAGTGCCAACGGACAGAAAAGAGAAGTGCAAGAACATTTTGTATTAGCTGTCAACGAATACTTCAACAAGCATTGGAACCTACTACAAAAACATCCTAAACTTATGTGGTTGTTGTTATGTATGTGTAGCTATAATGGTGAAAAAGTCTTCTGGCACGAATGGATAGGACATAAAAAGAAAGCCGGATCCAACAGTAAGAAAATTAAATTTTTAGAAGAATTATATCCAAATAAAAAACGTGATGAGCTAGAACTTTTAAGTCAACTAAGTACTGATAAGGAAGTTAAAGAGCTAGCACGTAAGTATGGATACGATGAGGCTACTATAGCTAAAAAACTAAAATGATGGCACTGACCACTAAAAATAAACCTTTTGTTTGTGAATATTGCGGACACGGATATACACAAGAAAAGACTTTGTTTGTACACGTTTGTGAACAAAAACGTAGAGCGTTGGCACGAACTGAACGACACGTAGTCTTAGGATTTGATACATTCCAAAGGTTTTATAAGCAGGCTCAACCAAATGGAAAGGAAAAGACATATGAAGATTTTTGTAAAAGCAGTTACTATAACGCTTTTGTTAAGTTTGGCAGTTTTGTTAGTAACGTCAATCCTCTCTATCCGGAACGATTCATTGACTGGACTGTACGAAGCGGTGTCAAACTGGATCACTGGTGCAGAGACGAACTCTACGAACAATACGTCCTCGACCTTGTTAAAAGAGAACCGGTCGAAGTCGCACTAGAGCGTGGCATTCAGCATATGGTAGAATGGGGCAAGAATAATAACGCACAATGGAATCATTACTTCTTATATGTCAGTGTTAGCAGAGCCTGCTATGATATTAAAGATGGTAAGATCAGTCCGTGGCTAGTATTAAACAGCGCCAATGGAAAAGCATTATTACAAAAATTTGATGATGTTCAACTAGCCCACATACAAAATATCATTGATCCTCCATTTTGGGTCAGTAAGTTTAAAAAGATGCCAGCAGATGTACGTTTAGTTAAAGAAGTAATAAAAGAGAGCAATATATAATGCCAGATATCGATATCGACTTTGCTGATAGAACAAAGGCTTTGAGTGTATTAAAGCATATTGATGCTCGACTTGATAACGCTAAAAAACATAACACTGGTGTATATTGTACTAGCATTCCATATAATCCACTTACAGGTATTAGTACGCTGGATTATAAAACTGCCGAGGATCGCGGTTATTTTAAAATAGATTTTTTAAATGTAAGTGTCTATGAAGGTGTTAAAAGCAAAGAGCATTTGACAAAATTATTGGAGACAGAACCATTATGGGATTTACTTTTGGAAGACGACTTCGTGAACAAACTATTCCACGTGAATGGCCACGGGAGTATTTTAAGAGAGATGGCACCCACTTCTATAGAGCAGTTGGCGGCAGTACTAGCAATGATTCGGCCTGCGAAACGTTATCTGATTGGGAAAGATTGGACTACGGTGATGACGGAGATTTGGACTCGTCCAGAGAATGACGACTATTATTTTAAGAAGGCACACGCCGTTGCCTATGCACACGTGATAGTAGTGCAGATGAATCTTATCTGCGAAGATTTACTTAATCTTGCGGACTAACTGTACACTTTTACGTTTAACACGTTTTAGTGTAAGATTCATTAAATTTACAACAGGTCCAAGAATTACACGGGTGTCTTTGCTGTTAAATGTTTTAATAGCATAGGAAAACGGTTGTATTTCTTCTCTACAAAATATATTAATAGGAAATTGACGATTGCTTTCCCACCACCAAGTTTCACCTATTTCTAAAAACACCTTAGTTTCTTCAGGAGTTTTAATGGCGTTTAAATCGTAGAAGCTGGTTACAAACTGATCTTGATTTATTATGATACCCACGTATTCATCGTCGCCGTAGTTAATGACGCTGATAAAGGGTAAATTTTGTTCTATGTTGTCTCTTAGTTTTGCCATAAATATAGTATAAAGGTCCTGCCAAATGCAAAAAATTCTAAGTTATTTATATCCAAATAGAATCAACCTATTAGCCGATTTGGCAGGCTTCACAACGGAGTATACAAACGTGTATCAGAGAAATGTAAAAATTTACCAAGGCGTAGATAACGTCATAGAATTCGACATTAAGAATGCCGATCAGAAGCGCATCGACCTGACTACTATAACTTCGTTGCAAATGAACTTAATGGATCAATCAGGCAACGCCTTACCTAACAGTCCTTATACAATTACACCTAATGCTCCGATCACTGGAATTAGTACAGCGGTTATACCATCTGCTGATTTAACTGATTTAACTCCACAAACGTTGAAGTATAGTGTAACAGCTATTGATAGTTCAGCACGTCACATTCCGTTGTACGCTGACAGTAGATTTGGCGCTATTGCTAATATGGAACTATTAGGTAGTGCTGTTCCAGTTGCTAAGAAAACTCTAGTGTTTGATCGCTTCTCTGGTGAAATTAACTTTATGGGTAATGTTATTAACCATTCAAGTGCTGTGGCCACTAAACTATACGAAGCTGTACCTACAGAAGTTATGACATTCTTTATTACTGTTTCGGTTGGGTTTGTTGGCAAGATTTATGTCGAAGCTACTCGCGACAGTACTGTTAGTGTAGAGAGCTGGAAAAATAGTCCACAAACTGTAATCTTTGACAACAGTAATGGAACACCAACAGAAGTCGTTACCAATATTACTAGCCCAGCAATGCCCATTGGTGATTACAACTATATGCGAATAAGTTGGTTGTATCCGGATGTATGGGCAACGGGTCCAACCATCGGTTCTGACCCCACTAATGTATTTGGAGCCGTTAATAAAATTACGGTAACATACGGACAAATTGTGTGTTGATTTAATTCAAATAGTCTGCTATAATAGCGTATGAGCCTTATAGCGGACACACTTTTAACATATCTCCCTTCAAAGCGTAAACACACTCCAAGCGGTTGGATTGGGTTTAATGCTGTCTGTTGTGATGACAAAAGACAACGCGGTGGATTTATTGTTAATGGTGGCGATGCTGTCAGTTATCATTGCTTTAATTGTGGATTCAAATGCAGTTGGCAACCTGGCAGACATATCAGCCAAAAGATGAATAAGTTTATGCGGGACCTAAATATTCCCGATGACGTCATTGCCCAACTACGCTTAGAAGCTCTCAAACTAGACACAAACAATACTGCAGAAGTGCGCAGTATAATTCCTAAGTTTGACGCGAGAGCGTTACCAATGGACAGTCAACCAATCACAGACCTGCTGGACAATCCTCCTGAGAAACTTGTACCAGTGCTAGAGTATATGGTTAATAGACGACTGTTTCCCGAAGATTATCCGTTCCATTGGACTCCTAAAATTGGGTTTAGTAATAGACTGATTATACCGTTTTATAAAGACGGAGCCTGTGTGGGATACACCGCTCGTGCAATTAACAGCGAAGCTAACCCACGTTACCTAAGTGAGCAACAACCTGGCTATGTGTTTAATTTAGACACACAAATGGATGACCGTGAGTTCGTGATTGTAGTCGAAGGACCTATCGACGCAATAAGTATTAGTGGTTGTGCGCTAATGGGCAGTGAGATTAAAGACAGTCAAAACTGGTTGCTCAAGCAACTGGGCAAGGAACTAGTGCTAGTTCCAGATAGAGATCACGAAGGCCCTAAAACTGTCGAACAGGCCGTAGAAATGGGTTGGAGCGTGAGTATGCCCGACTGGCCTGAGGGCGTAAAAGATATAAACGATGCTGTAGTTAAACTGGGACGTCTTGCCACCTTGTGGCTAATTGTTCAAGCAAAAGAGTCCAACGGTTTAAAAATACAGCTAAGAGCAAAGAAATGGTTTAAGGAAAAAGAATGAAACAAAACACAGATTACGGGTACGATATTCAGAAATTATACATTGAAATGATGTTGAGCGATGCAGAAAGTTTTGTGCGTTGTCAAAGCATTTTTGACCCTACGCTGTTTGATCGCAAGCTACAACCGTCGGCAGAATTTCTAAACAAGTACGTGGAAGAGTACAGCAGTATGCCCACGCTGGACATTATAAATGCGGCCACTGGCAGTGATTATAAGCAACTGGCAGGTGTTAAGGAAAACGACTACAATTGGTTATTGGACGAGTTCGAAACCTTTATTAGACACAAAGGACTTGAGCGAGCCATTCTAGAATCAGCTGATGAACTAGAAAAAGGCGAGTATGGTAGTGTAGAAGAAAAGATTAAAAAAGCGGTACAAATTGGCTTACAAAAGGATATGGGCACTGATTATTTTAATGATCCTAGAGCCAGACTTTTGAGGATCAAAGACAAGAATGGACAAATTTCAACAGGGTGGAAAGCTATAGATGATAAACTTTATGGTGGCTTTAATCGTGGTGAGCTTAATATTTGGGCTGGTGGTAGTGGTGCTGGAAAATCTCTTTTTCTGGCTAATCTTGGTGTTAATTATGCTCTTGCTGGACTCAACGTATTATACCTTACATTAGAGTTGAGTGAGGATTTGGTCTGTATGCGTATAGACAGTATGACCACTGGCATTGCTACCCGCGAGATTTTTAAAAACTTGGATGACGTGGAAATGAAGGTCAAAGTTATTGGTAAAAAGTCGGGTCAACTACAGGTAAAATATATGCCCAGTGGTAAAACTGCCAATGACATTCGTGCGTATTTGAAAGAGTATGAAGTCAAACTGGGACGTAAGATTGACGTGTTGCTAGTGGACTATATGGACTTGTTGATGCCGTTGAGCAAGAAGATTTCAGCGGAAAACTTATTCGTAAAAGACAAATATGTAAGTGAAGAATTGCGAAATCTAGCGGTGGAAAAGAACTGTGTGTTTGTAACGGCCGCCCAGTTGAACCGCGGTGCTGTGGAAGAAGTTGAGTTTGACCACAGTCATATCTCCGGAGGATTAAGTAAGATTCAAACAGCGGATAACGTGTTTGGTATCTTTACGTCACGTGCTATGCGTGAGCGGGGACGTTACCAAATCCAGCTGATGAAGACACGCAGTAGTAGTGGCGTTGGAATGAAAATTGACCTAGCGTTTGACATTGATACACTGCGTATCAGCGATTTGGATGAAGAAGAAACATATGGTGCCGGACAACAAAGTGCTGGTAGTTCGTTGTTGAATAGTATCAAGCAGAGACAAACAGTAAATGCCTCCACCGGGGAAATTACCAACCCAATGGAAGGTGCGGCCATACCCAAGGTACGTGCTGAAGTGGCCAGTACAAAACTGCGTGAACTACTGAACAATCTTCCAGGCGATGACCTAGTGTAATCTTACTGTAATGGGCTTTTTAATGTAATTTAATAAATACGCATATAATAATCACCGGATCGCGCCAAATGGAACTACACCACATCAGAGACATCACAGACCCTTTAGTAAGGATCATCAAAGATGATCCTGTACGTCCCCACATTCCGCTGGAACAGCGTATCAATGACGCCGCGGAGATACTGATCCTTAAAGCAGGAGAAGAAGTACTAGCGGCCACTTGCTTACAGTGGTTAAGCACAGTGCCTGAAAGCGAAGAAGACCTAGTCAATATGACCAAAAACAAAGAAGTAGCCGTGTTTTATACTATCTGGTCGTATGCTCCGGGTGCGGGCGCAACCTTATTAAAGCAGGCTGCGGAGTGGTTGTTGAGAGACCACACTAACCTAAAAGGCATAGTGACACTGAGCCCACAGACACCTATGGCCCGTAGATTCCATTTAAAGAACGGCGCAAAGGTGCGTAAAGAAAACGCTACCACTGTTAACTACGAATACTACTTTAAAGAATAACGAATTTTGCCATAAATATTAGTATGGCATTATTAGACTCACTTTCTGGTTCACTCTCTAGCGCAATCTCACTATCAATCCCAGCAGGCGGAGAAGCTGTTGGCGATCTTGTAACACATACACGTACAGCGGTAGTAGCATCAGCCGCTACAAGTACAGCCGCACTGCAGACCAAGTACCAATGGCTGTTTAATCAAATCAGTCAGGCCAGTAGAAACGGCTTGCCCAGCACACAGGCCATAGTGGCCGCAGCGGACTATACAGCGTTAAACGCTCTACTGGTCTCCAAGGGCTACGTGGTGGCAGAATCCGACGTGACCGCCCAGCATATTATGCCGGACAGCACTAGTCAAACTCCGGATTTACAATCAACAACTCAATCCTTAATCACAGTGACCTGGGCGGTGATCAATGGACTGGCAGTAACTCCAGCAGCACAGCCCATAACGGCCGCGGCCTCAAGCACAGTTACAGCACTTACGGGACTGAATTTGACTAGTTTTAATGCGGTGCAGGGAACATTGTTGGTGGTTAGATTTGTACCCTCAGGCGGGCAAGCACCCTATTGGTTTACAGTCTCGGGTACGACTCCTCCGGGACTTACTTGGAGCACTACCAGCAGAGTCAGCAGTTTGACCTTACAGGGCACACCAACAACTCCAGCCATAGAGTACGCTACACTTACTATCAGCGTGGTGGACAGCACAGGCCAGCAGACCAGCCAAGATATCAGCTGGAACATAGCACCTAGTGCCAAAAACGCAGCCCTATTGATATAAAATAAATACTAGTGAGGAGCTGCTCACTTGCCCACATACAACAACTGGGATTACTTCCCAGTTAAGCACGATTTCAACTACATAGCCAACATAGAGTGGCCCGGAAGAGCTTATGAACAGCTAGACTGGATTTTGGGCATAACAGACGTGGAACAATGGCTGCTCAGGTACACAGGACCCAAGTATCAGCGTTGGGCCTGGAATATGGCCACAGAATGCTATAGCATATCCGTGGCCTTTAAGTTCGACAAGCATAGAACTCTATTTCTCCTCAACTACACCAACTAAAGCCATAAGTAATAGACACTTAAAGGAACAAGATGTTTATTACATTAACCAACGCAAGCCCAGCGCACAAGGGCAAAAAGATCACCCTAAACACAGCCAACATAGTGACCATTTGGCGCGGTGATGCAGTTAGAGCAGCAGACGAAGATGGCAAGCCAACAGAAACTGAAGAAGTAACGTTTGTATTCGTTCCACCACACGGTACTTGGGAAGTTGAAGAACAGCACGATGATATCGTTAAGATGTTGGTAAGCGAAGCATCAGCTCAAATTTTTTAAGCGAAGCGCAGCTAAAAAATTAGCTACGAAGTAGCTGAGCGGAAAACGCGAATAAGCGTTCCGGCTAGCGGCGCCTCTTATGGGTTAGAACTATCAGAACAGTCATCTATGGTAGTTCTACAGTTGTTAACAATACCCACAATGAGCTTATGGCGTTCGCTGGCGGGTGCCGAACTTGAATTAATACGTGCAATATCTTCTATGGCTAATTCCAGCGTATCAATACGTTGTTGCTGTGCGTACACACGATTACGTAGGTTGGCTGAGTCTAGTAACGACATTAAAGACGAGATTAACCTGGCGAAGAGTAAGTGTGTTTCCATATAGTATATAGCAGCATTATACACTATAAAATGGGTCTTTGCAACCTAAAATTTTCCTGCGCAAAAAAATTTTGGGAAGTACTTATGGTTTTTACTGAGATTAGATTTGGCCTATTTGAAGGTGTAATTGAACTGTAATCTGTAAATACTTGTACACAGAACTAGAGCTGTGTATAAGGAGGTTGTTATGTACGTGACATCAGAGTATTTGGATCACAAGCCTCAAGCTAAATTAATGCACAGTGAGAATCCACCAAACTAACCAGTGTGACTATTACTGTTAACTTACTATACGGGACGTGCCCGCAACCCAAGCCCTTCTGAGAGAGGGCTTTTTTATTGGCTTAAGATTTGGCGCACTTGATTGAGCACAGTAGTAGCAGTGGCAGGTTGATTCATTGCTGATCTAATGTGTGCAATGGCTGGTGTTAGTTGTGCGGCTAACTGTGGGAACTGGTGTGCTACTGCTGATAATTCTGCGTGTAGTTGACGCAGCTCTATACTCATAGTTTGGGGACTGGATGATCTGGCACGATCCAGTACTTGATCTAAATTACTGGTTAATCGACGCAAACGCATAACAGCAGATGGATCAATATGAGCAACTGCTGAAGCGGCACTTCGAGCTAGGGTACTTGCTAGTGTTTCAGTAATTTCTTTAATTTTCATAGTAGTGTATTTATAGCCCAAAAGGGTTCTGGGGGTTGAGAAAAGTTTGCCCGCGAAAATTTATAAAGAAGTACTTAAGGAAAAAGAGGGGTGAAAATACTTCGGTACCCATACGCTAGCTAGTAAGTGCTTACTAACTTGCAATACTATGTCCCCCACCCCCTAGGAAAAAATAAAATCTATACTCCCCCAGCCGGTTCGAAAATCTTTCTAAAAAAAAGCCCTGAGCACCGGGAGCGAATCGGATTTATCTCAGGGCTTACCAAACGCCTTGCCGTGTGGACTTGGCGTTTATGGACAGCCGGCCGGGAGCGAATCGTTGGGCTATCCTACAGCTGCAGCTCTAGGGCTGCTAGCTGTATACTCTACCTGCTATGCCCTACGCATAACAGTCATATCAGCTACACTGCGCCACTTGTCCGGGAAGCTCACACACAGGTCAGCCATCTTCAGTACAGTACGCAGGCTCAGCTCACGCACTCGTTCAGTGTTGGATCTAACGTAGTCTACTACTTCCAGCTTCTGTACGTCCGTTAGGTCGTACTCGTCCAGCATACCACAGTCCGTTACTACCTGCTGTATACGCAACAGCTTCTCACGCTCTGTATCAATCGTTAGGTCCAAGTAATGGCAACGGCTCTCCAATGCTTCCAAGTGATCACGCAGCTTCTTGCTCTTCACGTGATCGAACTTGATATTGGTAATAAAGATAGCACCGCCCATAAACTCAAATGAGTCTGGCACACCTTCTCTACGTAGCAAATGGCTATCAGTGTTCCAATGGATAGTACGCTTCTTTGAACTGTCCAATGCAGCCTTTAGAATATTTAGGCTTAGGTCATCCAATAGGATGCTGTCACAGTCATCAAACACTAGAACATTCTTCTTGTCTTTGAAGTGATAGAGCTTACTGTACAAGCCAATCGCACTCATTGCGCCCTTGACTACTTCGTACTTCTTCAGCTTCTCATCATTGGCAACGTTAGCGAACACATCGTGCTTGCTCAGCACCTTCTCTACACCAAAGGATTTACCAACTCCTGGAGGGCCTGTGACAATCATAGCCTTGACCTTGCCGCCTTTAACAGCACGAGTCATATCATCCAGGATCTCAAAACGATCTCGTAATCGATCCAGGATAGATTCATCTGACTCATTAGCCAGGGCCAGCTCTTTGCGTTTGATAGCTTGCGTATCAATTTCTAATGAGTTTGTTTCTGCCTTTGAGGGCTTTTTCAATGCTTCCAACATCTTGCTAGTAACCACTTTGCTCATTTGCGCTCCTTGTGTGTTTAAAATGTAATTATAACAGACCCTTGCGGGTCTGTCACGCTGTTTGGTTAGTCTAAGCGACTGCAACCGTAGGCTTTCAATCCCAGGGCCTGTAGGTAAGTGGCCAGTGCGTCAGCACCTACAGCCTTCACATCCACGTTCTGCACGGGCAGGCCAGCTGGATCCCAAAGTGTAAGACATTTGGGTTTGTAGTCCTTGCGGAAGCCTGCACGGATCAGTTCTTTGGCCTGCTTGGAGTTAGTACGGTCCACGTAGACTTCTGTCCAACCAAAACCGCAGGCAAACTGATCTACGCCGCCAAGTCGCTCGTAGAAGAATTTGGTGGCTTCTGCACGGGCTTGGATGATGCCTGTTTGGATCTGTTCTGCTGTTACCATAGTGTCGCTCCTATTGTGTGTTGTTGAAGTAGTTATTATACTGAGTTTAGTTCAAGCCGTCAACCGCTATGATCGCTGTTAGCATAGCTACAAGCAGGATCCATAAGGGTGCTGTATAAATGAAAGCATCGATTAGATTCTGTAACATAGTGTCGCTCCTTGTTAATAAGTCTTAATTATAGCGCCTTTTGGGCGCCTTGTCAATAACCCTTCAACGAATAGGGTCAAGTTCGCCCTGGCCGTAAAAGGCTATGTCTCGCTCTAGATCCACTACCACTCGGTTGAGTTCAAATAGTGCGTCTACGCGATAGTCACTCGCAGGCAAGAATTCAAT